>Ga0209494_1000164_pt1 | contig 28258 bp, 27 predicted proteins | sample EN1Hudseemescosm_FD_184628 | JGI IMG/M metagenome (GOLD analysis project Ga0209494, IMG submission 184628) | Methane-oxidizing microbial communities from mesocosms in the Hudson Canyon - EN1B Hudson Canyon (SPAdes) (version 2) | ecosystem: Environmental > Aquatic > Marine > Cold seeps | place... | reverse complement strand
TCCCTCTTGCATATTACCGTCACAGATCTCAAGATATTGCACTAAAGAATGGATCTTTTTCATATAAGCGACAGCTTCTTTAGCGCTACTCATATCAGGATCAGAAACGATTTCTAATAGTGGTGTACCAGCACGGTTTAAATCAACACCTGTTTGACCTTGGAAATCACCATGCATGGATTTACCAGCATCTTCTTCTAAATGTGCACGTGTAATACCAATAATTTTTTCAGAACCATCTTCAAGTTCAATTGATAATTTACCTTGAGCTACAATAGGCAATTCAAATTGACTGATTTGGTAGCCCTTCGGGAGATCTGGATAAAAGTAGTTTTTACGTGCAAAAACAGAACGAGAAGGGAGCTCCGCATCGATCGCTAAACCAAACTTGATAGCCATTTTAACGGCTTCTTGGTTTAATACGGGTAATACGCCTGGTAAGCCAAGGTCAACAGCACATGCCTGTGTATTTGGCTCTGCACCATATGCAGTCGATGCGCTAGAAAAAATCTTAGTTTTGGTGGCGAGCTGGGCGTGAACTTCTAACCCAATAACAACTTCCCATTCCATATTGATGGCCTGATCTTAATAAAATGCACATGATACATGAAGATGTGTGATTCAGTGGTATTTTAAGGCGTTTTAGGCAAGACATTTGATTGCAGATAATGGTTGTTCCATTGTCAAAATCAATAACGCAGCATAAAGCGCCTTAAAACCCATCGAAGAAGTGTTTGAGCAAACTCACTTTGTTGTTACATCTATTTGCAAGGGGGGTAACCATTACTGCATATATGAAGAGTTGTACCAATTTGTTAACGTAAGCTGATAATTTTCCAGTCTTGTTGTTTGGCAACAGCGTGTAATGTGTCATCAGGATCAACAGCAATAGGATGTTCAACCAAATTTAATAGCGGTAAATCATTATGTGAATCACTATAAAAATAACTACCATCAAGCGTTATATTATGTGCGTTCAACCACTCTTTTAGACGAACTACTTTACCTTCTTGATATGAGGGGGTGCCAGCCACTTTACCTGTATATCTACCATCGATCATTTCTGCTTCTGTGGCAATCAAGTGCGGGATCTCTAATGCTTCGGCAATCGGTGTAGTAATAAATTGGTTTGTCGCGGTAATAATCAATAAGGTGTCACCTTGCTGTTGATGTTTGGCAATGAGCTCGCGAGCAGCGGGTAACATAATAGGGCTTATCTTTTCAGCTAAATACTGCTTGCGCCATTGCATAAGATCATTAATAGAGTTTTCAGCTAAAGGCTTAAATTGAAAAGCAGAGAACTCAAAGATATCCATCGTTCCTGCTAAATATTGATCATAAAAATCTTGATTAGCTCGTTGATAACTTTCGCCATCAACAATTTTTTTCTCAACTAAAAACTCACCCCATAAATAATCGCTATCACCGCCAAGAAGAGTGTTATCTAAATCAAAAATTGCTAGGGCCATATTATTAACTTCATATATATCAAAGAAAGAAGGAGTAATTAAGACATATTGTAATCAAAATGGTTTGCATACCGCGAGTGCTTTCTCTAATCTAGTCTGTATTGAAAAATTATGATGTTACTACATTAACGAGTTAGTTAAGCAGTAACAAGAGATAAGGTTGTGATAGATAAAGATGGTTTTAGACCAAACGTAGGGATTATTCTCTGTAATAATGAGAATCAAGTACTATGGGCGCAACGAGCACAACATGATTCATGGCAGTTCCCACAAGGTGGCATTAAGCCTGATGAGACTGCTGAAGAAGCTGTTTATCGTGAATTAATGGAAGAGGTTGGTTTAGGCCCTGAGCATGTTGAAGTATTGGGCATGACTCAAGGTTGGTTACGTTACCGCTTACCAAAACGTTATCTACGGTTCGGTAATAAGCCGCTATGTATCGGTCAAAAGCAACGCTGGTTTTTATTGCGTTTAATTGCAGAAGAAGAACATGTCCGCTTGGATCAATATGAAAAACCCGAGTTTGATGATTGGCGCTGGGTAGATTATTGGATGCCTGCAAAAGAAATCGTGTTTTTCAAACGTCGAGTGTATGAAAAGGCACTACATGAATTAGCGCCGATATTATTTCCAGAATATAAAAAGCGGGTTGATAGTCAGCGAAAAGGCTCATTAAGCTAGACTTTTTATGAACACCTTAGCATTACGCTGATAGTTATAAAGGCTTTGTTTTTTAACGGGCAATTCGCTAATTTCAGCGGTTTTGAAACCGTGTTCTAAGAACCAATGCGCTGTTTGCGTTGTCAGCACACACAAACTTGTTAAGCCCACTGATTTAGCCTGTTGTTCAATAATAGATAATAAGTGCTCACCTCGCCCTTTGTCTTGATAATCAGCTGAAACAGCAAGACAGGCCAGTTCTCCTACTTGATTTTCAGGGTAGGGATAAAGTGAAGCACAAGCGACAATCGAACCATCTCGCTCCATCACTGTAAGGTGGTCAATTTCGATTTCTAAATGTTCACGAGAACGTTTAACTAATGTGCCATTGTCTTCGAGAGGTTGAATGAGCTCTATGATTCCGCCTACATCTTCAATATTGGCCTGACGGGTTGTTTCGAACGATGTCGCACTAATTAATGTTCCCGCGCCATCACGACTGAACAATTCTTGTAATAAGGCGCCATCAACAAAGCGATCTAATAAATGCACCCGTTGCACACCCGCATTACAGGCTTTGACCGCGGCGCTAAGCGAAGGATGTAAGTCATTAGATGAGTCTTTCAGCACAGCAGAAGCCTGATCGACGGTTAATTCTCGTGCTAGGTTTTGCTTATCACCAATCAAAATTAATTTATCAGCAGTGAGGGCTGAAGCTGTGGCTGTTGCGATAGCTTCGGCAGATAGATTGAATATTTCACCTGTTGGTGAATAACCTAAAGGCGGCAGCAAAACAATATTTCCTTGAGCTAATTGCTGTTCAATACCTTGTGTATCAATACGGCGCACTTCACCAGTATGACCAAGATCGATACCATCTCTAATGCCTACGGGCTGCGCAGCAACTAAATTGCCACTGGTGCAACGAATACGCGCATCAGCCATAGGAGTATGCGGCAAACTGAACGAGAGTTTCGCTTCAATATCAAGACGTAATTTACCGATGACTGACTTGGCAATTTTAAGGCTTGCATCATCAGTGATACGTAATCCTTGATGATAATTCACAGTAATCTTATGCGTTTGACACTGTTGTTCAATTTGAGGCCTAGCCCCATAAATTAAGACGAGGCGAATGCCTAGGCTATTTAATAATGCGAGATCATGGACTAAATTATCAAACGTATCGGATGCAATTGTTTCACCATCGAAGGCGATAACAAAGGTCGAACCTCGGTGGGCATGAATATAGGGCGCAGCGGCACGAAACCAACTAGTTGTTGTGGCTGTATTTAGCGAAAGAGTGTCATCATTTATCGTTTTCATAACGCTCTTTTTATCCTAGTCAGAGCCGTCTTGCAATTTAGTGTAAAATTTACAAGATGAAATATTGCCGTTTGCACAAATGAAGCAGACAAGAAAATCTATTAGTTTGGAGAGTCAACATGCCTGAATATCGTTCAAGAACATCTACCGCGGGTCGTAATATGGCTGGCGCACGCGCCTTATGGCGAGCAACAGGTATGAAAGATGATGATTTTAGTAAACCAATTATTGCGATTGCTAATTCATTCACTCAATTTGTTCCAGGCCATGTGCATTTAAAAGACATGGGCCAATTAGTTGCGCGCGAAATAGAAAAAGCGGGTGGTGTTGCGAAAGAATTTAATACTATTGCTGTAGATGATGGTATCGCGATGGGGCATAGTGGCATGTTGTACAGCTTGCCATCCCGCGACATTATCGCGGACTCTGTTGAATATATGGTCAATGCACATTGTGCTGATGCGATTGTGTGTATTTCAAACTGCGACAAAATTACGCCGGGAATGTTGATGGCGGCGTTGCGCTTAAATATTCCAGTGATCTTTGTGTCTGGAGGCCCAATGGAAGCGGGTAAAACTAAATTGGCTGGTAAAGACGTCAAATTAGATCTTGTTGATGCTATGGTGCAAGCAGCCGATGAGAGCGTGAGTGATGAAGATGTGGCTCAGGTGGAACGTTCAGCCTGCCCAACCTGTGGTTCATGTTCAGGCATGTTCACAGCAAACTCAATGAACTGTCTAACAGAAGCATTAGGTTTGTCACTGCCTGGTAATGGTTCTTTATTAGCTACACATGCCGATCGTAAAGAATTATTCCTAGAAGCAGGTCGTACGATTGTTGATTTAGCGAAACGCTATTATGAACAAGATGATGAATCTGCATTACCTCGTTCGATTGCCAGTAAAGCGGCATTTGAAAATGCAACAGCATTAGATATTGCGATGGGTGGCTCAACCAACACAGTACTTCATTTGTTGGCAGCAGCACATGAAGGTGCAGTTGATTTCACTATGGATGATATTGACCGTATGTCTCGTAAAATCCCTAACTTATGTAAAGTGGCACCTGCAACGCCTGAGTATCATATGGAAGATGTCCATCGTGCTGGTGGTGTATTTAGTATCTTAGCCGAATTAGCTGCTGGTGATTTATTACACACTGATTTACCAACGGTTCATAGTGCAACACTGGCTGATGCATTAGCAGAATGGGATATCGTTCGCGGCAATAGCGAGGTTGCAAAGTTACGTTATTCAGCAGGACCAGCCGGCATTCCAACACAAGAAGCATTTAGCCAAGCAACGCGCTGGCCGAGTTTAGATGTTGATCGTGAAAATGGCTGTATTAGAGATATCGAGCATGCTTATAGCCAAGATGGTGGTTTAGCCGTGCTATTCGGTAATATCGCTCTTGAAGGCTGTATTGTTAAAACCGCAGGCGTTGATGATTCAAATCTAACATTCTCAGGCCCTGCACGAATCTTTGAATCACAAGACAATGCTGTCACCGCTATTTTGACAGAACAAGTCGTTGAAGGTGATGTAGTACTTATTCGCTATGAAGGTCCTAAAGGTGGCCCGGGTATGCAAGAAATGCTGTACCCAACCAGTTACTTGAAATCAAAAGGCTTAGGTAAAGCGTGTGCCTTATTAACAGATGGTCGTTTTTCAGGTGGTACCTCAGGTTTATCAATCGGTCATGCTTCACCAGAAGCGGCAGAGGGTGGCAATATCGGTTTGGTAGAAGAAGGCGATACGATTGTTATTGATATTCCTAACCGAATCATTAAAGTGGATGTATCAGATGCTGTATTAGCAGAGCGTCGCGAGGTGATGGAAGCTAAAGGTGATGAAGCGTGGCAACCTGTTAATCGTGAACGTGAAGTGAGCCTAGCTTTACAAGCATATGCAGCATTAACAACATCAGCTTCAAAAGGTGCCGTGCGTGATGTAGAGCAATTGAAACGACGTTAACAACTAAACACACTTTTAATGAAAAGCCCTGACTAGTTTTAGTTGGGGCTTTTTTATAAGTTTAATGTGAATCAGGGAGCTTGCGTGATAACACTGCTGCAGCGCCAACAAATAAAGTAGATGTTATTAAGCAGCCTATTAAACTGTAGTGTTGATATACCAAGCCTGACAAGACGGTGCCTGTTAAGCGTCCGCCAGCATTAGCCATATAATAAAAACCAACATTCATCGCGACTTTATCATGGTCAGACCATTCAACAATTAAATAAGAATGTACAGCAGAGTTCATGGCAAACACGATTGCAAATAGACTTAAACCAACGATAAGAACCGTTGAAGGGTTATGTGATTGATATAAAGCAAACGCAATCGCAGCAGGTAAAATCATTAAAATTATAGCGAGTAATTTTGTTGTTTTTCCTGTTGGAGTATGGTGCTTTAGAAAGGCGGGCGTGGCAGCTTGCACTAAACCATAAGCAATAATCCATAGAGCAAAGAAGCTCCCTATCTGCTCAAATCCCCAGCCTAATGTTGCACTGAGATAAACAGGTAAGCCAATTACAAACCAGACATCGCGAGAGCCAAATAAGAAAAATCGAGCAGCTGAAAGCCAGTTAATTTCTGCCTTGTTAGCAAATAGTTGTGAAAATTTTGCTTTAGCTTTGGTCTTACCTAGATCTGATGGCAATAAAAATAAAGTCAGAAGTAAGACAATAAATAAACCGCCAGCAAGAATATTTAAAGAATTTTGAAAACCGTAAATAGCGAGTAACAGCCCTCCAAGAAAGTAGCCTACGCCTTTTAATGTATTTTTAGAGCCCGTTAAGATTGCGATCCACTTGAATAGTTTTCTGGAAGCTTGCGTTTGCTCTGTGTCATTAGGAACAAGGTATTTAACACTGGCTTTGGCACTCATTTTATTGAGATCTTTGGCTATGCCAGATAAGGCCTGTGCTGCCATTACGTAGACAATAGTGAGATAGTCACTTGGCACGGTAAGCATGAGTAAAGCAATGACTTGTAGAAGCATGCCAGCATGCATGGTGGTATTGAGGCCAAAACGTGCACCCAGCCAGCCGCCAATAAGGTTGGTAATAATGCCAAAGAACTCATAAAACAAAAATAGACTAGCAATCGCCAGCGGTGTGTAACCTAGCTGGTGGAAGTACAGCACTACCAACATGCGAATAGCACCATCCGTTAATGTAAAGGCCCAATAGCCTCCTGTAATAACGGCATAGTTACGTAAGCTTTGTACCGCATCCATGATTACATTGCTCGAGCAATCATCTTGGCGAGATCAATCATACGATTTACATAACCCCACTCATTGTCATACCACGCTAATATTTTTACTTGAGTCTCATCAATTACCATTGTTGAAGGGGCATCAATAATGCCTGAACGTGGGTCGTTAGTGTAATCAGCAGACACTAATGGGCGAGTTTCATAACCCAAGATATTTTTCAAAGCGTCTTCGGAAGCAGCTTTAAATAAGGCATTAACTTCATCCGCATCAGTGGGCCGACTTGATTCGAATACAAAGTCTGTCAGTGAACCATTTAATAGTGGAACACGTACCGCCAAACCATTCAACTTGCCTTCTAATTCAGGAAATATCGTTGTAATCGCCTTGGCAGAACCTGTTGTCGTCGGGATCAATGATTGCCCAGAAGCACGAGCACGACGTAAATCTTTATGCCCCTTATCTACAATAGTTTGTGTATTGGTAATATTGTGAATAGTTGTCATCGAACCATGTTTGATGCCCAATGACTCGTGCATTATTTTAACGATAGGTGCAAGACAATTCGTGGTGCAAGAAGCGGCTGTCACAATGTGATGTTGACTAGGGTTATAGCGATCGTGATTAACGCCATAAACAAGGTTCAGTGCTGGGCTTGGGCAAGGTGCTGATACGAGGACTTTTTTTATGCCTTGATCAAAATAAGCTTGAAGTTGTTGCTGCGTTTTAAACTTGCCTGAGCATTCCAATACTAAATCAAGATCATATTGAGCCCAATTCGCATCAACAGGTGATTGATGTTGGCTAAAGCTAATAGAGTGCTCATCAATATTTATTTGATTGTTATTGCTTGAGATCGTTTTATCTTCTCCCCAGCGACCATGTACAGAATCAAATTCGAGCAAATGAGCATGACATGTAGCATCGCCATTTATTTCATTAATATGAACAAACTCAAGCTCATCATTGCCCCAGCCAGCTTGTAAAGCAAGCTTGCCCATGCGACCAAAACCATTTATCCCAATACGAATGGCCATGTTAAATTCCTTAACTTTTCATAGGTAGAACACGTTGTTCTGTGTGAATTTAAAGAAAAGTCGTACCAACACTATTGCTGATACGACTTCCTGTATTGTGTATCGAGGCTTCTAAAGGGCGTTAGAAACTGTTCCAGCTATCTTTCTTTTGCATACGAAGACGAGGCACAATTAGGCCAAGCAATAAACCAAAAAATAACACTGCTGCACCCACTAAGAACCAGTTTTTTGCATCACTATCTTTAAGCGAACTATTTTCAATAGTTAAAGATTGAATGTGATTATCAATTTGCTGTAACTTCTCTTTTAATTGACGATTCTCATTATTCAGAGCTACCGCATTTGAAGCCGTTTTACGAAGATCATCTAACTCTTTACTTAGACGCTGAGATGTTTCTTTTAGAGACATGTTTTCAGTACCGGAACTCGTATTTTGAGATGATAATGCTTGAATTTCTTCTTTATACTTTGCGAGTTCTAATTCTAAGTTAACTACTTTTTGTTGACTTGCAGCCAATTGATTACGCGAACTTGGTGTATTGCTAAGGTAGCGAGTTAATACCCAACCCGTTACCCCTTTACTTGTGCGTACTTTTGAATAGCCAGCAGGATCCGTTTCAATTACATTCAATTTTGTACCGCTGAGTAACATTTTTCGAATACCAAACTTCACGCCTTGACCGGTTCGCATGGTAATTTCAAGTTCATCAGAAACATAACGGGTCGTTTCAGCAATACTTGTAAGTGGAGCCAATAAAGGAAGAGCAATAAGCAGGCTAGTAATTATTTTTTTCACAATAAATTTCTATAAGTCAGTTAGTTAAGGGGGGTATTTTATCAGATGCTGAGTGAAATACTTTAATTCAGATCACATTCGTACAAAATAGACTCATGGCCTTTGAGATGTTTAGTCTAAATTCATCGTTCTGTAATGCAAACTTGTTATATTTCCAGCCGCTAAAATAGCATGACCTAAACCTAACATTTCACGTTGATGCATAAAGATACAGTCCGTTTTATCGGTAATATTTCTGATAGCTGAATTTATGTAAATAACAAGCCAAAAAAAGCCCCATCCAATAATCGGATGAGGCTTTGAGAGTTACTTAAGAGTATTAACTCAAATAATTTTTACCAGTAAGCTTGTGCACGGAATTTAAGTGAAGATGGTTCGAAGTCACCACTTACACCGTTAATTTGAACATCAGTTACTTTGTCGTAGTTCAACATTAAGCGTGTATTTTGAGTTGGGTAGTAGTTGATACCTAGAGAGAACTTATCAACTTCACTGTCACCCGCTACCGCGTTAGTATCAATTTCTAAGCTTTCGAAGCGAGCAGCGACTTGCCATGCACCTGATGAAGATTTAGGTGTAATTCCTGATGTGTAACCTTTTTTCCATTTCAAAGACTCACCTGTTAGGAAGTAACCTGCTTCAACTGCATACGCGCTAGTGTCGATATCCTGACCTGCTTCTAGCTCTGCAGAGTGATCTAAATACTCAGCCATTGCATGGAAAGAGCCGTAAACACCTAGTGCATCAACTGTAAATGCGTTAGCACCATCAAAGTCTGCATCAGCGATAGTACCGGTACTTAGTGGTTTATAGATATCTTCGTGACTAACTAAGTCAGGTTGAAACTTAAAGGAGTCACCGCCACCTTGTGTTAGGTAAGCTGCACCTACTTGTAAAAGGTGGTTTTTGTCTTGTTTCCATGGAAGGAATGAACCACGAACAGCCAAAGTGCTACCATTAATTTCGTATGTATCACCGCCATTACTAGAGTTCAGTCCACCATTTTGTAAACCTGCACTTAAAGACCATTTGTAGTCTTTATCGTTAAGGCTTGCAACAACACCACTTGCACGAGCTGGTGAAATAGAGCTATCAGCAAACATTGGACGGTCCATAAAGCTCATGTACTTTGAACTTACTTTAGTGTTTAAACCAAAAGGAATATGAGATTGACCTAATTTAACACCTGCTTTTGTGTCGCCAAATTTTGTGCCGTAGCTAAGGTAAGCATCTTTAACTGATGCATCACCACCAGCGAAGTCAGCTTCAAATTTGTAGCCATAGTTGTAAATAGAACCTTGAAAGCCTAAACGTGCACGACGTAATTCAGTACCTTTAACATCTGAAGGGGCGCCATCAGCATCAGCATCAACAGCATCCCACATTACACGGCCGATTGGCTGGAAAGACCAGTTGCCTTCAGAATCAGCAATCTTAAGTTTACCTTTAGTCGTCACTTTGATGTTTGATTTACCAGCTTTTTCAGCTTTAGCATCAACAGCATCTAAAGATTCTTTATCTGCTTTAGCTGCGTTAGCTAATAACTCGTAGTTTTGAGCAGTGATTGTGCCTTGGTCACGAAGGACTTTTAGCAGGTCAAGCATTGCATCGTTGTTTGCTTGTACGGGCATGACTGCTGCGCCAAATAGAGCACCTGCCATTAATAGTGATGATGTTTTAAGTTTCAAGGGACTATCCTCTTGTGTTTTTAAAAAGTAAATTGAGTCGAATGTTTGTCCGAGTTCGCACACAATAACGATTTAATATTTCAGAATTATTACGAGAGTAGAAATATTTGAGTTTGATATGCAAAACTTGGTAATTGTTGTTTTATTGTAACAATAAGGTTTTTAGATATATACCCGTGGTCAATGGATTTACTGTTTTTCTAGCGTGCATAATGGTTGTGATAGCAAGATATATTATTGATGTAATAGTCATTCTATTGCTCAATAATATGACGCTGATAGCGCGGTCAGTATGCGTGCTATAAGTCTGCAAGTTCATTGACCACGGGTATATACCCGTGCAACTTTAAGTTGCAGAAAAAAGAGGCTCTGTATTTAAGCCCTCGACACCTTCGAGCCCCTCCATCACTTCAGATCAGCCCTGCATTCCCGATTTAACCCTCCGTCATTCCCGCGTAGGCGGGGAATCTAACATTGGTATCAAAATTCACATTCTATGGAGCCCCGCCTACGCGAGGATAACGAAGCTGATAAACAGAAACTTGGTAAAACATGGGGTTCAGTCTTGAAATATGGATAATCTGCCTCTATATAGAAGTATATATTCGAAAAGTTTAGGAAAATGTATGTTCCGGTTTTTAGTGTTAGTGTTTTTATTAGTGCCACTCATAGAAATTTATTTCTTAATTCAAGTCGGCGAAGTGATCGGTGCAGGCTGGACGATCTTTGCCGTTGTCGCCACTGCTGTTATTGGTGCTGGGCTATTACGAGTGCAAGGTGCATCAACTTTATTGCGAGCACAATCAAATATGCAGCAAGGCACATTGCCAGCAATGGAAATGATGGAAGGCATTGCGTTGGCAGCAAGCGGCATGCTGTTAGTTACACCGGGGTTTTTCACCGATACTTTTGGTTTCGCCTTATTGATTCCTGTAATACGTCAGGCATTGATAAGAAAGCTATTCAAACAGAGTCATTTCACAGTGCATGGGCAGGCAACGTATTCACAGCGTGGACATATGGACTCGACGATTATTGAAGGTGAAGTCGTCGATGAAAATGAAGATCGCCATCTGCGATAATTTTTCACATTTTTGCCCTTGAAGTTTATTTTTATATCCCCATATATGGGGTTCCTAGATTTTTTGTTAGACATTTTTTGAGGTTATATTGATGAATATTCGTCCCCTTCATGATCGTGTGGTTGTTCGCCGCACTGAAGAAGAAACAATGAGTGCCGGCGGTATCGTACTTCCTGGTAGTGCCGCTGAAAAACCAGCAACCGGCGAGATCGTTGCAGCAGGTAATGGCAAAATTACTGATTCTGGCAATGTACGTGCTATGGATGTCAAAGTTGGCGACAAAGTATTATTCGGCAAATTTGCTGGTACTGAAGTTAAAGTTGATGGCGAAGATCTATTAGTGATGCGTGAAGACGATATCGTTGCTGTCCTAGAAAACTAGTACATATTTCACCAATTATATATAAAGAACATTAAGAGGAATTAACATGGCTGCTAAAGAAGTCAAATTTGGTGCTGATGCACGTAGTTTAATGGTCAACGGTGTAAACACACTAGCTGATGCAGTAAAAGTTACTTTAGGTCCTAAAGGCCGTAACGTAATTTTAGATAAAAGTTACGGTGCACCAACTATCACTAAAGATGGTGTGTCTGTTGCAAAAGAAATCGAATTAGACAACAAATTCGAAAACATGGGCGCGCAAATGGTTAAAGAAGTGGCTTCTCATACTTCTGATGCAGCCGGTGACGGTACAACAACAGCGACAGTATTAGCTCAAGCTATTCTGCGTGAAGGCATGAAAGCAGTTGCTGCGGGTATCAACCCAATGGATCTTAAGCGTGGTATTGATAAAGCGGTAACAGCTGCAGTAACAGAATTAAAAAGCATGTCAGCATCATGTGATGATGATAAAGCGATTGCTCAAGTAGGTACTATTTCTGCAAACTCTGATACATCTGTTGGTGGCATTATTGCTGAAGCAATGCAAAAAGTAGGTAAAGAAGGCGTTATCACTGTTGAAGATGGTAGCGGTTTTGAAAACGAATTAGACGTAGTAGAAGGTATGCAGTTTGATCGTGGTTACCTATCTCCATATTTTGTAACAGATCAACAAACAATGACTGCTGATTTAGAAAGCCCATTTGTATTGTTATTCGACAAAAAAATCGCCAACATTCGTGATTTACTACCAACATTGGAAGCTGTTGCAAAAGCAAGCCGTCCACTGTTAATCATTGCAGAAGATATCGAAGGCGAAGCATTAGCAACATTAGTTGTTAACAGCATGCGTGGTATCGTTAAAGTATGTGCGGTTAAAGCTCCTGGTTTTGGTGATCGTCGTAAAGCAATGTTACAAGATATCGCTACATTAACGGGCGGTGTTGTTATTTCTGAAGAAGTAGGTTTAAGCCTTGAGAAAGTAACATTAGATGATCTTGGTCAAGCTAAGAAAATCACAGTGAGCAAAGAAAACGCAACAGTAATTGATGGTGCTGGTTCTGCTAGCGACATTACTTCTCGTGTTGAAATGATTCGTTCTCAAATTGCTGATTCTTCTTCTGATTACGATAAAGAGAAGTTGCAAGAACGTGTTGCTAAATTAGCTGGCGGTGTTGCAGTTATTAAAGTTGGCGCGGCAACTGAAATGGAAATGAAAGAGAAGAAAGCTCGTGTTGAAGATGCGTTACACGCAACTCGTGCAGCGGTTGAAGAAGGTGTTGTTGCCGGTGGTGGTGTTGCCCTTGTTCGTGCAGAAAGCAGCTTAGGTGAATTGACGGGTGACAACCACGATCAAGATGTAGGTATCAAATTAGCTCGTCGCGCAATGGAAGAGCCTCTACGTCAAATCGTTACCAATGCGGGTGATGAAGCCTCTGTGATCTTAAACGAAGTTGCGGCGGGTAAAGGTAACTTCGGTTACAACGCAGCAACAGGCGTGTATGGCGATATGATCGAAATGGGTATTCTTGACCCAACAAAAGTAACACGTACTGCATTGCAAAATGCCGGTTCTGTTGCGGGTCTAATGCTAACAACTGAAGCAATGATTGCTGAAGCACCGCAAGAAGCTGGTGCAGCTCCAATGCCTGACATGGGCGGCGGAATGGGTGGCGGAATGGGCGGCATGATGTAAAAATCCTGTCTTTTAGGTGCCACTAAAAGCTAGTTAAATATAAAAGCCTCAAGTATTTATTTACTTGAGGCTTTTTTTTGCCTTATGAAGGGTGATTTTGGAGTAAGATTAGTCTTTTATCTTTTCACTGTTAAATCTAAGGGATCATGCTTGATGGCTATCGACCAATTATCTGAACAATGGCAGCAGTTGTTGACTGCCGATGATGGGCTGTCAGAGTCTGCCGTGGCGGTGTTAAAGGGCAGTGATTATGTTACTCAGTGGGGTAACCGACATGGTGAACGTGCTGGGGAGTTGTTGACTTCAGGTGATATCAATACGCTTTATGATACCGATGGTTATCAACAACGCTTAACAGTTGTGCTTGAAGATGTGGCTGATGAAACAGCACTGCAACAAAAACTGCGTCATTTCCGCCAAAGAGAGATGGTGCGAATCATCTGGCGCGATCTTGCTGGTTGGGCTGATTTAGCTGAAACAGTACGCGATTTATCTGCGATGGCGGATGCTTGTATTCAACAGTCTTTAGATATTTTGCACCAATGGCAATGTGAGATTTCAGGAACACCTTGCAATGCTGATGGTGAAGAACAGCACTTAGTGGTGTTGGGAATGGGTAAGTTAGGGGCTGGGGAGCTTAATTTATCATCTGATATCGATCTTATTTTTACCTATCCTGAAGATGGTGAAACTCGAGGTGGACGGAAAAGTTTAAGCAATGGTGAGTTTTTTATCCGCCTAGGTCGTAAGTTTATTCAATCATTAGATAATGTCACCGTTGATGGTTTTGTATTTCGTGTTGATATGCGCCTTCGTCCCTTTGGTGATAGTGGTGCGCTCGCTGCAAGTTTTGATGCGATGGAAGATTATTATCAAACTCAAGGCCGTGAGTGGGAACGCTATGCGATGATTAAAGCGCGTGCGATTACGGGATCTGATGCGGGCAAAAAAGGAATAATGGCTCTGCTACGTCCCTTTGTTTATCGTCGATATCTTGACTACGGAATGTTTGATGCTCTGCGTGAAATGAAAGGCATGATTGCCGGCCAACTGCATAAAAAAGGCATGGAAGATAATATTAAGTTAGGTAGTGGTGGTATTCGGGAAATTGAGTTTATTGGTCAAGTTTTTCAGCTTATTCATGGTGGTCGAGATAAACCCTTACAACAACGTCCCATTTTAACTATTCTTGATTGTTTAGCGCAGCGAAATAGTTTGTCTGTGAGTGCTGTTGAGGATATGAAGTTAGCGTATGACTTCTTACGCCGTACAGAACATCGTATTCAAGCATGGGCTGATCAGCAAACTCATTTATTACCCAAAGAGGATGAAGCACGTGCACGCATTGCGAGTTTAATGGGGTTTGAAGATTGGGCGAGTTTTACAACTGTTTTAGATGATCATCGCCGAAAAGTCCAGGGGCATTTTGAGCAAACTTTAACAGCGCCTCAAGCTGATTCTGTAACGGAAAACAAGGTGTCGTTATTAAGCTCTGATGATGATGCAAAAATGCACTATTTGCAGGAGTTGGCATATACCGATGCAGAGGCCTGTTTAGATAAGCTTGATCATTTACTGACATCACATGCATGTAAAAACTTAGGCAATACGGAACGTGAACGTTTAGAAAAGTTATTACCCTTATTAGTGCAAGCTGCTGCAAATGTTAAAAATTCAGATATCTGTTTAGCTCGCTTACTGTCTTTATTAGAAGCGATTATGCGTCGTTCAGCCTATATGTCTTTATTGGTTGAAAACCCTATGGCGCTGTCACAATTAGTTAAGTTGTGTGCTGCTAGCCCTTGGATAAGCAATCAATTAACACGTCATCCGGTGTTGTTAGATGAGCTCTTAGATCCTCGTACTTTGTATGAAGTGCCAGCAAGGGCTGAGCAAGAAAAAGCATTAGAGGAGTCTCTCGCAAGTGTCGATAAAGCTGATTTAGAACAGCAAATGTATTTATTACGAGAGTTTAAGCAGATAACGTCATTGCACGTTGCAGCAGCAGATGTAACAGATGTATTGCCTTTGATGCGAGTGGGGGACCAATTAACCGAGTTAGCCGAAATTCAGTTAGATAAAGTGATGCAGTTAGCATGGCGGCATTTAGTTACACGACATGGCTATCCTCCTTGTACTGATAATGATGATTTAAGCCAATGTGGTTTCACGATATTAGCTTATGGAAAATCTGGTGGTTTGGAATTAGGTTATGGATCAGATTTAGATTTAGTTTTTCTGTTTGATGATGCCGCGAATCAAGGCGAAACAGATGGTGACCGACCAATAGATGCCTTAATGTTTTATACCCGATTAGCTCAGCGTATGATCCATTTACTCAATACGGTCACTGGTGGCGGCATATTGTATGAAATAGATATGCGACTTAGACCAAACGGTACCTCAGGTTTATTGGTGACCGCAGTATCAGGATTTGAAGAATATCAAAATACAGATGCATGGACATGGGAGCATCAAGCCTTAGTTCGAGCACGATGTGTTGCTGGAGATGAGAATTTGACCCAGAAAATAAATGATATTCGTCAGCAAATTTTGGCTAAAAAACGTGATCACGATATGTTGATAACAGAAGTCAGTGAGATGCGTGCTAAAATGCGTGAGAATTTGGATAAGAGTTCCGATCAGTTGTTTGATCTTAAGCAAGGTAAAGGCGGTATCACTGATATCGAATTTATGGTGCAATATGCAGTTTTAGCATGGTCGGAAGCATTGCCTGAATTATTGGTTTATACCGATAATATTAGGGTTTTAGATGCGCTGAGAGACACTGGGAAACTGAGTGATGATGAAAGTAATATGCTCGCAGAAGCGTATCGTTTTTATCGCGGCTTAGCGAATCATTGCGTATTACAAGAAATGCCAGCAGTGGTAGTAATTGCAGATGTAGGAGAATATCCTTCGCAAGTACAAGCAATTTGGCAGCGCTGGTTAGGTTAATAAATAGAATAGTTTAAATAATGAGTGGAATGATAAAATTTTGCTCAATGAATTAGAGATAAGTAGGTAATTATGGCAACACCAACAATGGAAGATAGAGATGGCGTTATCTGGCTGGATGGCAAAATGGTGCCGTGGAGAGATGCAAAAGTACATGTCTTAACGCATACCTTACATTATGGTTTAGGTGTGTTTGAAGGTGTCCGTGCCTACAATACTGATGAAGGTCCTGCTATTTTCCGCTTGCAAGAACATACTGATCGTTTGTTCCGATCTGCCAAAATCATGGGCATGGGCATGCCCTATGATAAAGACACGTTGAATGAAGCTCAAAAAGCAGTGGTGAGAGAAAATAACCTTGAATCTGCGTACCTTCGCCCAATGTGTTTTTACGGTAGTGAAGGCATGGGGATTCGTGCTGATAACTTACAAACACATGTGATGGTTGCTGCTTGGGAATGGGGCTCATATTTAGGCGCTGAAAATATGGAAAAAGGGATTCGTATTCGAACCTCTTCTTTCACCCGTCATCATGTCAATATCACCATGTGTAAGGCCAAAGCAAACGGTAACTACATGAACTCAATTATGGCATTACAAGAAGCTGTAGAGTGTGGTTATGATGAAGCCTTATTGTTAGATGCCAATGGTTTTGTTGCCGAAGGAAGTGGCGAAAACTTCTTTATGGTGCGTGATGGCGTTTTATACACACCAACACTCACATCTGCTCTTGAAGGAATTACGCGTGAAACAGTAATGACTTTAGCTAAAGATATCGGCTTAGAAGTTGTTGAAAAACAAATTACACGTGATGAGGTTTATGTTGCTGATGAAGCCTTTTTCACTGGAACAGCTGCAGAAGTAACGCCTATTCGTGAGCTAGATAACCGTAGCATCGGTAATGGTGGTCGCGGTCCAATCACCGAGCAATTACAATCAATGTATTTTGATCAGGTTTATGGTCGCAGTGCCGTTTACCAAAACTGGAACTCGTTAGTATAAAAAAGAGTTAACCACAGAGGCACGGAGTTCACAGAGTAAAGATATTATCTGAGCTTTACTGTTGAATTTAAAGTAGTCTCAGGAATATGTATTGATACCTCAGTGTCCTCTGTGTCTCTGTGGTGAATTAGAAATAGAGAATAAATTTAGAGGGTGTAACACATGGCAGGTCATAGTAAATGGGCAAATATTCAGCATCGTAAAGGCGCCCAAGATGCTAAACGTGGGAAATTATTTACTAAATTTATCCGTGAAATCAGTGTTGCAGCTAAAGAAGGTGGCAGTGACCCTGTCAATAATCCACGCTTACGTGCTGCGATTGATAAAGCTTTAAGCGGCAATATGACTCGCGATGTAATTGAACGTGCAACTAAGCGTGGTGCGGGCGAGCTTGAAGGCGTGAGTTACGCTGAAATCATTTACGAAGGCTATGGTCCAAGTGGAATCGCGATTATGCTGGACTGTCTGACTGATAATAAAAACCGTACTGTAGCTGAAGTTCGCAATGTCTTTACTAAACGTGGCGGCAATATGGGTACTGATGGCTCTGTGTCATATTTGTTCAGTAAGAAAGGTATTATTTCTTATGCTGAAGGTACGGATGAAGATGTTGTCATGGAAGCTGCACTAGAAGCCGGTGCAGAAGATATTATTACCAATGATGATGGCACTGTTGACGTGTTTACGACGCAAGCTGATTATGCGGCTGTAAAAGATGCATTAGATGCGGCTGGTCTAGAAGCAACCTCATCAGAAGTCACTATGCACCCTGAAACAACCGTCGCTTTAGATGTTAAAGATGCTGAAAAAGCATTAGCAATGATTGATGCCTTTGAAGATTTAGACGATGTTCAAAATGTATACACTAATGCTGACTTCTCAGATGAAGTTATGGCTCAACTAGCCGGCGAATAAAAATGATCTCTTATTAATGGCGCGTATCTTAGGTATTGATCCCGGCTCAAGGAAAACGGGTTTTGGCATTATCGAATTAGATGGCCAAAAGATACATCACGTTATTAATGGCCGTTTGATGGTGGGAGATGGAGACTTCCCGGATCGTCTACGACAAATATTTGAAGGTTTGACCGACATTATTCAGCGTTATAAACCTGATATGGTTGCCATAGAAAAAGTATTTTTACATAAAAACCCTGATTCGGCTTTAAAGTTAGGGCAAGCACGAGGTGCGGCAATTTGTGCAGGCGTTAGTCAGAACTTACCCGTACATGAATATACGGCTACGCAAATTAAAAAAGCAGTTGTAGGCAACGGTCATGCAAAAAAAGAGCAGGTTCAATATATGATGTCAGTGATTTTAGCCTTACCTGAAATGCCTGATGAAGATGCAGCTGATGCTTTAGCTTGTGCTATGACTCATGCTAACCATGCCCCTGTTGATGGGAAAATAAACTCTAAATTACCGGAAGGTATGCGAACATCTCGTTCTCGTCGTGGTGGGAGATATGGACGATGATGTTTTTTAACTTCCGTAGTTTTACTCCAACTCCGTCATTCCCGCGTATGCGGGAATCCAACGATAGTGGCAATTTAAAATGTCCATGGATCCCCGCATACGCGAGGATGACAAAAAACGAAGATCGAACAAAGGTTGAGCAATGATAGGAAGACTGCGTGGCATCATCCTAGAAAAACAGGCACCAGACTTGGTACTTGATGTGCAAGGTGTCGGTTATGAAGTGGCGGCGCCAATGTCGACGTTTATTCATTTACCCGCCATCAATGAAGAAGTTTCTTTATTTACGCATTTAGTCGTTCGAGAAGATGCTCAATTACTGTATGGCTTTTCAACAACACGTGAACGATTACTGTTTCGTAGTTTATTAAAAGTGAATGGTGTTGGAGCAAAGTTAGCACTTACTATTCTATCTGGTAGTGATGTTGATGATTTTTCCCGTAGTGTGCAAGAAGGTGATGCTGCCAGCTTGACTCGCTTGCCGGGCGTTGGTAAGAAAACAGCTGAAAGACTTATTATTGAAATGCGTGACAGATTGAAAGATATTAGTGGTGCGATGGGCTTGAAACCTGTTGTATCGGCAGCTGCTAAATTAGCAGGTGCAAAAGATGAAGCGAGTGATGCTTTGGTTTCATTAGGTTATAAACCTGCCGAAGCTGAAAAAATGATCCGAAGTTTGGATACGGATGGATTGAATACTGAGCAAATCATTAAATTGGCATTACAGCGGAGTTAGAAAAAGGCTGTGAACATATACTCTTAAGATTTAAGTTAGTCTTAATTCTTTATAATTTATAATTTTTGAAACAAGCAGAGACACAACATGACAATTAAGCGAATCGGACACCGTTATAGTGACAGCAAATCAGGTACAACCATTGATGTATGGTTTCCTCGTTCAAATAAAGAAATCGCACGAAGCTGTTTGGCGCAAAAAGTAGGCTTAATTAAAAGTGACTTTGTTGAAGTTGAAATCCAATCTGTTGATGATGCTCCAAAATCAGCAGAAGAAGCATATTTAAGACTGCATTTATTATCAGAGTGTGCGGTTAAACCGAATGAAATTAACCTTGATGGTGTATTTGGATTACTCGCTAATGTTGCATGGACATCTGCTGGCCCTGTTTTACCTAATGAGGTGGAAAATCTACGCGAGCTGATTGCTGCTGAAGATCATCAATTCAATGTAACGTGTGTCGATAAATTCCCACGTATGACAGATTATGTGATCCCAGAAGGTGTACGTATTGGTAATGCAGATCGTGTGAGATTAGGAGCTCATTTAGCGTCAGGTACGACCGTAATGCATGAAGGCTTTTGTAACTTTAATGCCGGTACATTGGGTAGCTCAATGGTCGAAGGTCGCATTAGTGCGGGCGTGGTTGTGGGTGATGGTTCTGATATCGGTGGTGGCGCTTCAATTATGGGCACATTGTCAGGCGGTGGTACAACAGTTATTTCAATGGGTAAAAAGAACCTATTGGGTGCCAATGCAGGACTAGGTATTTCATTAGGCGATAATTGTATTATTGAGTCGGGTTTATACATCACAGCAGGTACAAAAATAAAAATGCCTGATGGTGAAATTGTCTCGGCAAGAAAATTGTCAGGCCAATCAGGATTATTATTTAGAAGACACAGTCAAACAGGTGCCGTTGAAGCTATCATGACAGATGGTTCACTATGGGGCGGTTTGAATTCTGCGTTACATAGTAACGACTAAAAACCAATGGTGTTTGCCCATTGATTACAAACCTCATTGATAAAACAATGACATTTTATTTTGGAATTGAATAGGGAGGAGGAATGAGTTCCTCGTCAAATAATAAAAAATTACTGAACTGGGTCGATGAGATGACCTTGCTATGTCAGCCTGATAATGTGGTTTGGTGTGATGGCACAGATGCTGAATGGGATGCCATGTGGGCGCTGATGCTTAAAAGTGGCACGGCCCTCAAGCTAAATGAACAAAAACGTCCCAACAGTTATCTTGTTCGATCTGTTCCTGCTGATGTGGCACGTGTTGAAGATCGCACGTTCATTTGCAGTGCAAAAGAAGAAGATGCTGGCCCAACTAATAATTGGGCTAACCCAGTAGACATGCAGCGCACGCTGAACGGTTTATTTTCAGGTTGTATGAAAGGCCGAACTTTATATGTTATTCCTTTCAGTATGGGGCCTATTGGGTCTGATATTGCCCAAATAGGCGTTGAATTAACGGATTCACCTTATGTTGTCACTAATATGCATATCATGGCTCGCGTGGGGCAAGCTGTTTTAGACGTATTAGGTGACGACGGTGATTTTGTACCGTGTTTGCATTCAGTTGGTATGCCATTGGAGCAGGGACAGAGCGATGTGCCATGGCCATGCAATCCAGATAATCGCTATATTGTGCATTATCCTGAAAGCCGTGAAATTTGGTCTTTTGGTTCGGGTTATGGTGGCAACGCATTGCTTGGTAAGAAATGCTTTGCGTTACGCATCGCCTCATCTATGGGACGTGATGAAGGTTGGCTGGCGGAACATATGCTAATTCTGAAACTAACTAATCCCGAAGGTGATATCAAGTATATTGCGGGTGCGTTTCCGAGCGCCTGTGGCAAAACCAATCTAGCGATGCTAACGCCCACTATTCCCGGCTGGAAAGTTGAAACAATTGGCGATGATATTTGTTGGATGAAATTTGGTGAAGATGGCCAGCTCTATGCCATTAACCCCGAGGCAGGATTTTTTGGTGTTGCACCGGGCACGAGCATGGGGTCAAATGCCAATGCAATGTTGACGATGGAAGAAAATACGATTTTCACTAATGTCGCACTGACAGATGATGGTGATGTTTGGTGGGAAGGCATGACAGATGAAGCCCCAGAGAACTTAACGGATTGGAAAGGCAACGCTTGGTCTTCAGATAGCGGTGCGACCGCCGCGCATGCTAATGCACGCTTCACTACACATGCAGCCCAGTGCCCCGTCATTGCAGAGGAGTGGGATGATCCTAAAGGTGTGCCGATCAGTGCTATTTTGATGGGTGGTCGTCGTGCTTCCGTTGTTCCATTGGTGACAGAAGCAAAAGATTGGAACCACGGCACATTCTTTGGCACCATCATCGCTTCTGAAATGACCGCTGCCGCTTTTGGCAATATCGGCCAATTGCGTCGTGACCCGATGGCAATGTTACCTTTTTGTGGTTATAACATGGCGGATTACTGGGGGCACTGGCTGAGAATGGGCGAAACAGAAAGCGCCAAGATGCCAAATATTTATTACGTTAATTGGTTCCGAAAAAATGAAGCGGGCAAGTTCATGTGGCCGGGCTTTGGCGAAAACAGCCGCGTTTTAAAATGGATCTTTGAGCGTTGCAACGGCACTGCAGATGCAATTGAAACAGCGATTGGTTATATGCCGACACTGGATGACATCGATTTTAGTGCAATAGGACTGGCAGAAGAAGATATTGCAAAACTGTTGCACGTTGATGTTGATGGCTGGTTAGCCGAGCTGGATGGAATAGAAGCCTATTACGCAACATTTGGTGGACACTTACCTGTGGAACTCACCAAGCAAGTCAGCCAGTTACGTAACCGCCTGCAAGCATCTAAACAGAATGTTGCTTAATAGCCAATTTGGGTTGGCATTAAATAGGCACTGGCTATTGTCGGTATTTTTAGGGAAAATAAGCGAATGTTGATCTTATTCTCCCTCTCTAGTTATATGTATAAAGGCTTTTAATGGAACAAGATCGCTTTATTTCTAGCATAGCTCAAATAAACGAAGAGCATCAAGAACAGGGTATTCGTCCTGATACATTGAGTGACTATATCGGTCAGCCTGTTGTGCGTGAACAAATGGAATTGTTTGTCACGGCTGCCAGAAAACGTAAAGAAGCCTTAGATCACACGCTGATCTTTGGACCTCCAGGTCTTGGTAAAACGACATTAGCTCATATTATAGCTAATGAAATGGGTGTGAATTTAAAACAGACTTCAGGGCCTGTCTTAGAGCGCCCCGGTGATTTAGCTGCTTTACTGACCAATCTTGAACCAAATGATGTTTTGTTTGTTGATGAGATCCACCGTCTTAGCCCTATTGTAGAAGAAGTTTTATATCCTGCGATGGAAGATTATCAGCTGGACATTATGATTGGTGAAGGTCCTGCTGCTCGTTCGATCAAGCTTGATTTAGAGCCCTTTACCCTCGTTGGCGCAACTACACGAGCGGGTTCGCTGACATCACCATTGCGTGATCGTTTTGGTATTGTGCAGCGCTTAGAATTTTATAGTACGGCTGATTTGAGCACGATTGTTCAGCGTAGTGCTAGAATTTTCGATGTTAGTTTAGATGCCAACGGTGCCCATGAAATAGCCCGTCGTTCACGTGGTACACCTCGAATTGCTAACCGATTATTACGTCGTGTACGTGATTATGCCGAAGTAAAGTTTGATGGAAAAATCACCGTAGAAATTGCACGACAAGCTTTAGATTTGCTCGATGTTGATGATAATGGCTTTGATATGTTGGATCGTAAATTATTGCTAGCCATCATCGAAAAGTTTGAAGGTGGTCCTGTCGGTGTTGATAACCTGGCCGCAGCAATTGGGGAAGAACGCGGCACGATTGAAGATGTATTAGAACCTTTCTTAATTCAAGAAGGCTTTATTATGCGAACACCTCGAGGCCGAGTGGCAACTAAACGTGCATGGTTACATTTAGGTCTATCACCTGATTTTGCTGGCGATATTAATGATTGATTTTGAATGGCCAATCCGTGTCTATTATGAAGATACAGACAGCGGTGGTGTTGTTTATCATTCCAATTATTTGAACTTTATGGAGCGTGCTCGTACTGAGTGGTTGAGAAGTTTGGGTTTTGAGCAAGATGAGTTAATTACTGATCATCAATGTATCTTTGCTGTACATTCAATGCAGTTAAGCTTCAGACGCCCTGCAAAATTTAATGATTCCTTGATAGTTCGCTCACATTTAATTGAAGCTGTGGGTGCTAGAATGGAGTTTGAACAAAAAATTTACCGTAATGATGAACTGTTGTGTGAAGCAACGGTCAAAATCGCGTGTTTAGATGCAAATCGGTTCCGACCTAAGTCGTTACCCTCATTTATTTTGATGGAGATTACAAAGTGAGCGCAGATCTTTCTTTGATAAGCCTTATTTCTGATGCCAGTCTATTAGTGAAATTAGTGATGCTAGTTTTATTGGCAATTTCACTCTATTCATGGAAACTGATTTTCAGTAAGCGCAGTGAATTGGCCGAAGCTAAATATAATGCAGACTCGTTTGAAGACAAGTTTTGGTCGGGCAATGAGCTTAACCGTTTATATGAGGATATTTCTTCTCGCCCACACTCAAGCAGTGGTATGGAAGGCATCTTTGAAGTGGGTTTTAAAGAGTTTATTCGCCTAAAGAAATCAGATTCTGATACGAGCATGGTGTTAGAAGGAGCTCAACGAGTAATGCGGATCTCTTTAGCTAGAGAAATTGATAAATTAGAAATGTCATTATCATTTCTTGCAACCGCTGGTTCAACAAGCCCTTATATTGGCCTGTTTGGAACCGTATGGGGAATTATGAACTCATTTATTGCCTTAGGTGATGTGCAGCAAGCGACACTTGCAATGGTTGCCCCAGGTATTGCTGAAGCTTTAATCGCCACGGCAATGGGCTTGTTTGCCGCGATTCCAGCAGTAGTCGCATATAACCGATATTCACACGAAGTTGAGCGACTGATTAATCGTTATGACACTTTCTTGGAAGAGTTTTCTTCTATTTTACAACGTCAGCATAGTTAAGTCGGGTTTATCCTCATGGCGACTTACAAACAACGACAACGTCGTAAACCAATGGCTGAAATTAATGTGGTGCCCTACATTGATGTAATGTTGGTATTGTTAATTATTTTTATGATTACAGCACCAATGCTAACTCAGGGCGTTAACGTTGACTTGCCACAGGCTACTGCAAACCCTGTAGAACCACCAGATGAAAATAGTGAGCCACTTGTTGTATCTGTTGATGCTGATGGCTATTTCTATGTTGCCATTGGCGACAAGCAAGATGAGCCTATTGATGCGCAACAGCTAATGGTTAAGGTTGCAGCAGTATTGCGACGAAGTCCTAATACACCTGTGATGGTAAAAGGGGATAGTGCGGTAAATTATGGTCAAGTAGTGACAGTCATGGCCTTATTACAGAAAGCGGGTGCCCCAAGTGTCGGACTGATTACTAAGCAACCAGAAATGGCGAGCGAGAAATAGCGTGATTAAGGATATTATCTCGGGCAGCTACTCATTATTACTACATATTGTCCTGTTAGGACTATTTGTTATTGGTATGGAATCGACATCAACGCCACGCTTTATTGCTCAGCCGAAAGTAGATATTGTGCAAGCAACAGTGATGGATGAGTCTCAAGTACTAGAAGAGATGGTTCGCCTACAAGAAATCGAAGATGACAAACTACAAAAAGAAAAAGATAGACAAGCACAAGTTGATGAAAAGTTAGAAGAAACACAGCAAGAATTAGCACAAAATGAACAAGAGTTTCTTAAGCAACAAGAACGAGCGAAAATAGAGCAACAGCAGCGTGACTTAAAAGCGAAACAAGAACAAGAAAAGATTAAAAATCTTGAACAGAAGCGTAAGCTTGAAGATGAAAAACGATTAAAAGCTGAAGTAGACCGTAAAAAAGAAGAGCAACGTAAGCAACAGGCAGAAAAAGATCGTTTAGTAGCTGAAGAGCTAAAACAAAAAGCGGATGTAAAACGTAGAGAAGCTGAAGAAAAGCAACGATTAGCTGAAGCGGATCGTAAAGCCGAAGAACAACGTAAACGTGATGCCGAAAAGAAGGCTCGTATAGCCGAGGCCGATGAGAAAAAGAGACTTGCTAAGTTAGCTGAAGATCGTAAAAAAGCAGAAGCACTTAAAAAGAAAAAAGAAGCTGAAGCACGTGAGGCTGAAGCAAAAAGACAGATGCAAGATAGTCTAGAAGCAGAATTTGCTAAGGAAGCACAAGAGCGAGAGGCAACGCGAGTAGCTGGAATTGTTGATATTGTTGTATTACAGATTAAACAAAAAGTGAAACGCAACTGGAATCGTACCGGAACAACAAATAGCGGTTTACAAGTAACGTTGCATGTGAAATTAATACCAGGTGGTGATGTCAAACAAGTTACCGTTGTTAAAGGTAGTGGTAATACTGTCTTTGATCGTTCTGCTGAAACGGCTGTTTATAAAGCGGCACCATTGCCTCAACCTAAAGATCCAAAAGCTGCAGCAGAATTACGAGATTTTCAATTTATTTTTAAACCTGAGTAAGAAGGTGAACTAATGACGAAACGATGGTTATCCACCATTTGGCTATTACTAGTAGTTATGCCATGGCAAGCGCAGGCACTGATTATTGAAATCACTGGCGGTACTGAGTCAGCATTACCCATTGCCATTGTCCCTTTTGGTGGTGAAGGCTTTTCTGCTCCTGAAGATATTTCTGCAGTGATTCAGAATGATTTGTCTCGAAGCGGTCGTTTTGCTCCTTTGCCAGCAGCTGATTTAATTTCTCAGCCGCATGAAAAATCTGATATTAATTTTAAAGATTGGCGCTTATTGCGTTCAGAAGGTTTGTTAGTAGGTAAGGTAAGTAGCCTTGACGGTGAAACATATCAAGTTCAGTTTCAGCTGTTTGATGTTTATAAAGGCCAACAATTAGTGGGTAAACGTTATCAAGTGCCTGCCTCAGGTTTACGTCGATTAGCTCACCAGATTTCTGATCAAGTTTATCAAGCATTAACAGGTGAGATTGGTGTGTTTTCTACACGCTTGGCATTTGTTTCTATTGTTAATAATGCGAATGGTAGTAAGAAATATTCTCTGCAAGTATCAGATTCTGATGGAGCGAATCCAAGAACAGTTTTACAATCAAAACAACCTATATTGTCGCCAAATTGGGCATCGGATGGTGAGCGACTCGCTTATGTTTCATTTGAAAATGGCAAAGCAGAAGTCTTTGTTCAAGAGATGCGCAGTGGTCGTCGAAATTCAGTGGCGGCATTTAAAGGCTTAAATAGTGCTCCAGCTTGGTCTCCAGATGGAAAAAAACTGGCATTAACATTGTCTAAAGCGGGTAACGCTGAGATCTATATATTGGAATTAGCTTCAGGTAAATTATCGCGTGTAACTCATAATTCTCAAGCAATTGATACTGAAGCTGTTTGGATGCCAAATGGTCGAGAATTATTATTTACTTCAGATCGTGGTGGGCGTCCACAAATTTATAAAGTATCTGCTGATGGAGGCCGAGCTAAGCGAATCACCTTTGAAGGTCGATATAATGCCTCGCCAGATATTTCATCAGATGGTCGCACTTTAACTATGGTGCATGGTCTGAATGGTAAGTTTTATATTGCGGTGCAAGATTTAGATTCTGGTTCAGTATTAGTTTTGACTGAAACAGGACGAGATGAGTCGCCTAGCTTTGCGCCTAATGGTCGTATGATCCTGTATGCTACTGAGAAAAAAGGTCATGGCGAATTAGCTGCAGTATCTGTAGATGGTCGAATTCATCAACGACTAGGAGAATCTGGTCGTGATGTGCAAGAACCAGCATGGTCACCAATAAGAAAGTAATGAGCGCTTAAGGAGAATTTAAAATGAAATTATTAAAGTTAACGGCAGTATTATCCACGGTAGTTTGGCTTTCTGGTTGTAATACCTTAGGTTTTGGTAAAGATGACCCTAATGCAGCAGTAGAAGGGGGTGAGGTCGCAGTTGAAGATCGTAACGCTGATTCATCTGGCATTGATGGTGATAACGCATCAGGTACTGATCTTGATGGTGCAGAAACTCAAGTAATTGTGGGGGATGACGAATTTCAGGGTGGTGATGTATTAGATGATCCTAATAGCCCATTATCAAACCGCGTTGTCTACTTTGAATACGATAGCAGTACCGTCCGACAAGAAGACATTGCAACATTAGAAGCTCATGCCGCTTATTTGGGTGAAAATGTAAATGTCACAATTCGTTTGATAGGTCACACCGACGAACGAGGTTCTCGTGAATATAATCTTGCTTTAGGCGAGCGTCGTGCTTTAGCTATTCGCCAGATATTAATGTTACAAGGTGCAAGTGTTAAGCAATTTCAAGTAACAAGTTTTGGTGAAGAGCGCGCTGAAGTTGAAGGCCATAGTGAAGCTGAATGGCAACAAAATCGTCGTGTAGAATTAAATTACATAGGTCGTTAAGAATGAGAAGAATGAGTAAAAAATCATTAGTAGTTGCAATGATGTTATCACCATTGATGGTGAATACAGTCTGGGCTGATGAGACTGAGTTGACTCAACGAATTGAACGTTTAGAACGTATTATTCAAGGGCAAGGTTTGGTTTCATTACTAGGCCGAGTTGATCAATTGCAAAATGAAGTTCAACGATTAAATGGTGAAAATGAATCATTA
>Ga0209494_1000160_pt1 | contig 28577 bp, 6 predicted proteins | sample EN1Hudseemescosm_FD_184628 | JGI IMG/M metagenome (GOLD analysis project Ga0209494, IMG submission 184628) | Methane-oxidizing microbial communities from mesocosms in the Hudson Canyon - EN1B Hudson Canyon (SPAdes) (version 2) | ecosystem: Environmental > Aquatic > Marine > Cold seeps | place... | reverse complement strand
TATAGTATAAATCATCCCCTTTTTCGCCAATTTTATCGGCACTTACAAATGCCCTTTCCTCTATTTCACCAAACATCTGAAAAAGTTTTTTCAGTTTAGTTTCTAATTGTTTATGGCTAATCTTCACCTTAGCTTGTTCGTTAAACAGAGCATAAAGGGCCTGATGATTCTGTTGGTTATACATCTCTGCTACTTTTTTCCCCAAAACCTTAGCAATTTCAGGATCAAAGTCTTCTGTTCTGCTCTTCATCATATCAGTTCGTAGACCACTGACTTGAACACGCTGTCTAAGAAAAATAATTCCGGTTAAGGTAAGGTCGAGCAACAGCACAACAAGAATGATGCCTAGTAAGATGTTAGTGGATTTATTCATATTTTTCTAAGGTGTAGGGATTAATTGTGCGGTACAAGGGAGACCCGCGGGTACTTTATTACCCTGATTACTCATCTCTAATTGTACACGGAAGGTACCACTTGCAGAATCAATTAGCGGATCAACAATAATGACATGAGCCATGTGTCCATCAATTAGTTCTGATTCAGGTTTAATCATTAATTTCTGTTTAATACTTATTTGGCCAAAATAACTGGCGGGAAGCAATAGGTCAACGTGCAGAGGATCTAACGTGGCAAGATCCATTATCGGATCAATATTAACGTATTCCCCCGTATTCTTCAGGCGGTTAACAACCACACCATTAATTGGGCTATAAACTGTACGAAGCTCTAGTTCCTGCTGCTTTAAACGTAATTCTGAACTCGCAATCAATAGCTCTGTTTCAATTTCATCTCGCTCATGCAGGGTTAAAATATCATCATCGTAAAGATTCTTATTGCGTTCAGCTTTTCTTTTAGCAAACTCCGCCCTAACTCTAGCTAGTTCGACCCCCTCCTTTTCCACATCTGCTTTTAGCTGAAATAAAATATTACCTTTTTTAATTCTATCGCCACGTTTGACAAGAACACGGCCAAGTACACCGGATACTGGCGAGCTGATCTGTACTTTTTCACTGGGTTCTAACATACAACCCAGCGTTGGTAACGTAAAGACTTCTTCTGCGTAAAGGTTCGTGAGTGGTATCAAGATAAAAAACAAGACCACTGTTAAAAAAACCGGTTCTTTTATTTTCATTTTTTATCTCCAGTAAAAGCCAATGTGCGCTGACGTTGGGTGTCAACTTTTATCAGTTGAATGCGCTGCTTGTAATGACTTCGTGACAACTTCTGCTGACAACGTCGTAAGATCAAATACCCCAACCCATGTGGCAGCATCAAACTATGCTTACTGATCAATTTTATAAACTTTTTAAGCACGGTTCCCGACATTCTTTTTACCAGTTGATCTTCAAGTGACAAAATCTCACTGACTACACCCGGGTCACCCTGACGGGCACTCCTTCCCGCTAACTGCCTATCAATCCGTCTAGCATCCTGCAACTCGGTAATGACCACATGCAGACCGCCGGCTAATCTTGTTTCTTCGTTAAGTTTAATGTCAGTACCCCGTCCTGCCATACTGGTAGCAACCATAACCGCACCAGACTCGCCGGCTGCTGCAACAATTTCCGCTTCTTCTTTGTCCTGCCGTGCATTCAAAACCTTATGATCAATAGCCTTGTCGGCAAATACCTGGCTTATGGTTTCTGAAGATGCAACTGAATTAGTACCGATTAATACCGCCTGCCCCTGCCCAACAAGCTCACGGGTAATTTCTGCAACACGTTGCCACTTTTCTTTTTCTGTAAAATAAACCTCTCGAAATTTCTTTTGACGTTGGCTTTTTCTTAACAAAGGAATCTTTTCACTACGCAACCGGTATACTTCCAGTAACTCGCTGGCAACTTCGCGTACCGTTCCGGTCATGCCAGATAAATGATGATATTTTCGAAAAAAATTCTGGTAACTAATCTCAGCATTGGTTTCCCTCGGTTTCGTTAATTCACAACCTTCTTTCATTTCAATCATTTGTTGCAAACCCTGACCCCAACTGCGTCCCGGCATTACTCTGCCGGTATAGTGATCTACAATTTGCAAAAAACCTTCCTCATCAACAATATAATCTCTATCCAGATGATAAACATGTAAAGCCGCAAGAGCCTGTTTTACCAGCGGTTCGCGATAAAAACTACTTTGCCACAAACCTTCCAGCGACTCACACAAAGTCAATAATAATTTTTGACCTGCAGTTGTCAGATGTATAGCTGAGCTTTCAGTCTGTTTAAAGTGGATGTCTTTTTTAAATTCCATAGCAATCGCCATGGCTGTTTTTAGCAGGGACTCTTCACGTTGACCAAACTTTTCCTGACCTGAAATAATCAACGGGGTTCTGGCCTCATCAATAAAAACACTATCGGCCTCATCAACAATGGCAAAATGTAGGCCCCGTAACAGTAAATTTTCCGACCACGATGAATCACCGGCAAGCAATGCCGCCTGCAGGACTCTGGTAGTTTTTCTATGGCTGAGTACCAGCCTGTCTTTCAAAAAGTCAAAGGTCAGCTCCTTATTACTGCAATAACAAATATCACAAGCATAAGCCGCCCGTCGCTCTGGCAATTCTTTTTCATGCGTAATGATGCCGACAGATAACCCCAAGGCACGATACAAAGGGAGCATTTCATGGGCATCACGTTCTGCCAGATAATCGTTTACCGTCACCAAGTGAACCGGAATACCGGCTAGACCAGCAGTAGCTGCAGCCAAGGTGGCTGCCAGTGTTTTTCCTTCTCCGGTTGACATTTCAGCAATACCACCCCGTAACAAAGCCAATGAGGTCAATAGCTGAGTATGGTGGTGACGCATACTCAGTTCACGCCCACTGACTTCTTGAATAACGGCAAAAGCTTCAATAATGGTGACATTATTAATGCCATCCACACGTAAATTCTGGCGAATATCCTTCAGTACTTGTTGACGTTCGGCTGCATTAATTTTTTCCAACTGCGCTGATCGTGTCAGTATAGCTTTAACCATACGATTATTTTTTCTGGTGAGTTGGTTATATAACTTATTAAATATTTCTTTTGACTGTCTAAGGAAAACATCAAGGCCATTACTATCTTGCCATGATACTTCATGCCGTAAGCCAGCAATTACAGGCTGTTTACAGGCGTACTCAGACATCAAAGTACTCCAGAAAAGTACGACGAACCAAACGATAAACGCGGTAGATTATAGCTTCTGAGGGATGTTCAAACTGCAAATATAACCGCTCTTCAACATGTGGTGCCGACAAATAGTCAAACTCAACAGCAACAATAAAATACCGTCGTAACGATTGTGGGGAACTCGAGACAGATGGATCCATAACAACATCTCCTCCGGCCGCTTCAGTGAGTATTTCACTCACCGGTTCTTTTGTCGCAGCAGGAAATACTGACCACTTTGAAGTTGTTAACTCTGTCAACAAGTCAGAGGATTTAAGCCCATACATAGCCGTGACATGATCTCGAACAAGCTCAATATCCGATTCGGGAATCATACCGCGTACCGTTATATTTCGCTCCGTTATAATATGACCGATGAGATCACCGCGTTTGACAAACCTTCCCAACTGATCGGTTACATTACTCACTTCCCATATGCCGTCAGCCTTTGCAAAAAGACTTAAAGATTTCAGTCGCCCCTGGCTTTCTTTTAACTCTGAATTTAATCGTAATAATTCATCATCATAGATTTTCAATTGTACCGGATCGTCCCAAACACTCTGGCGTTGGGCTCTTGCCTCTACATATTGCTGCTGTAACACTTGCTGTTCAGTACGTAACTGACGATTTTCACAGCTAACCAGTAAATCACCCTTGGTAATTGTTTCACCCGGCTGTTTATGAAAGCCTTTAATAAAACAGTTTTCTCCGGCAAGGACACGACGATCCTCATTCATTTGCACCACACCCTCAATACTGGTGGTTAAAGGTAGTGGCATAACACCCAACAGTAATACCATGAAAATCGCAGAAGCGGGAATCATCACCGTTGGGCTACGACGTCCAGATAAAATATCGGAATCTCGCCACGTATTTTTCAACATTTTTAGATTCGGCCAAACCAAAGTGCCAATAAACGACCATAGCGCGAGAATCACGCCAATCACAAAATATTGCTGGGCTACAAATAAAATAATCGACACCATCAAAAACAAACGATAAACCAATGCTGCAAAACCGTAGCCAAACAACCACAGAGCTTCACGCTTGTCATAGGCGGGAGAAGTTAAACCCTGTACACCAAATATAAAACGCTTACTCAACCAACCCCAGTATTGATTGGCACGCTGACCTAAATTAGGAATCTCCAGATAATCTGACAGTATGTAATAGCCATCAAACCGGAGCAATGGATTACCGTTCACCAGTACTGTGGAAACACCTGCAATAAAAATAATATTATAAGCAATGGATTTAATCATACCGGGTTCGGCATTGACCCATACCAGCATTGCCAAAGAGGCAATAAAAAGTTCTACAATGATTCCTGCAGACCCGACTAACATGCGTTGTTTTTTATCCGCAAACGCACTGGATGATGAGGCGTCGACATAAGGCATTGGTATTAACACCAGCAGCATAATGCCAAGTTCATGGACTTCACCACCGCCCCGTTTTACGCAATAACCATGACCCAGTTCATGCAACAGTTTGATAATCGGGTATATCAGCCATAACAAGACCATGTTATCTGCGGCCAATATCCTGTCAGAGACATTTTTTGTCAGCTCATCCCAATGCTGCCCTACCAGAGTCAGCATACTGATGACCAGAAAACACCATAACAGTCCGAATATAATTGAGAATAAAGGTTTAACGTATTGTTGTGTAGCGAGCAGAAAATGCTCAGGGTCAATAAGCGGGATTTTTATAGACAGTGGTGATTTCAGCTTTAACATCCATTGTTTTCTCTCTGCTTCCTTGCCACGCTTAAACAACTCACTAATGTCGCCACTAATAGCCATGCGCACAAGGTTTGCCTGATAAAGACTAGCCAGTAGTTGAAGCATTTCTTCATGCGTCGGCATTTCCTCACCTAACCGTTGCGAAGATAACTCCCATAAACGGTCAACAGTACGCTCACCGTTCATCAGACCCACAATCAAATAAGACTGTGGCGTCAGGCGACGCACCTGTCCGGTGACATGATCTTCAAGCACATACCAACGCCGCCCCCTATAACGGTGTGCATTAACGGTAATATGATGTCTTAACCGTGGTTTTAATTCGGCAATTTGATACCAGTCACGGGAAAAAAGGGCGGTGCTCATGGGAAATTTATTTTAATTAGCACAATCACAGGACTATCCCCAGAAACGCCATAACTGTAATTTAAGCCAGTCGCTCATGCTGCGGGTCCAGACACTGATCAACAGGCGTTCATCTACAGAAACCTGTCCCACACCTTCAAGCCCGACACGTAACATCTCGTCCGTGTTTTTAAGTTCCGCTTCTACCCGGTAAACCGTTGCACCATCGCGCGCCTCAGCCATAGGGTTAATACGCGTTACTGTAAAGGAAAATTTTTGATCAGGTAATGCTGCCAATACTAACTCACCGGTTTGAGATGGCCTAACATCATTAATACGAAATTCATCAACATATAGAGCCAGCCTGAAACGACGACTAGGGGACAATTCAAACAATACATCACCCTGTCGAACCTGAGTCCCTATGCGCTGGCTCAGATCACCCGATACAATCAAAGCATCAAACGGAGCAAGCATAATCGCTTGGGAAATTTGATAATCAAGAAGTTCAATTTCTGCTTGAGCACGCTTGATCTTGGCATTACTGATCTGAACTTGTGCACGTTCCTGTTTAGCTAATGCATCCTCATACTGACGCCTAGAGGTAGCCTGCTGACTAACCCAACTCATACGCTGTAAACGTAACTGACGGGTATCCAACTCGGCCAGTGGTACGCTCTTTTTCACACTGTCACCGGCTCTCAGCGTAGCACTTTGCAGATAACCGTCAAACGGCACCACAATAGCGCGTAATTCAGCGCCTTCAATGACAGCATCAGCACCCACATGATAGTCTCCGGGCATTAAACTGAAAAACACAAGGAGAAAAAGGCTACTAAACAGAGCTATCTTGCGCCCCAAATAGCCGGGGCCGATCATCTGACTCACCTGATTTTTAAGACTACGCTGTATATAGGCATATAACGGCAGGTTAGACTGACGCTTTTCCTCAAGCACAACGCCGACAAAATTGGCAAGCGCCTCTGCCGTTAACTGTTCTTCCTGACTAAATGGCTGTTCTATGGGACGATCAAACAGAATGGCACCATAACAGAGCTCTTTATCAACCAGAGGAATACTCATTAATGCCCGTTGCCCCGCTTCCCCTGCCAATTTACTGTGTGCCTGCGTTACTCTATTATGTTCATCCGGCGGTGGCCATAAAATAGATTCTTGTTGATCTACAGCTTCTTGCATAGCCTGAGCCGTGAGTTTTACAAGCTCATGTTTTTTACTGTGCCCACTACTATCCGACTCAGAATGAATCTCTAATTCGGCATTCTTTACAAACCCGAGAACGACCCTTTCTGCATTCAGAACCCTTCCCATAATATTGACGAAACGTAGTGCCGCATGTTCAAAATCACGCTCCTCAAGGACATGAGCAATACTATCGATAACCCGATGCTGACGCTGGTGATCACTGGCCATATTACTTAACAAGTTCCTGGCCAACCGTAATTCCAGCCATCCCGTGCAATATTCAATCACCGCTAGTGCTTTGTGTAATTCAGCTTCATCTTCTGCGGCAAACATCAAAGTCACCACAGTGCGCAATGTCCCATTTACAAATACCGGATAACTGCCGAGGTGGTGTTTGCCATCACTTAATGGCGTAATAAGCGGCTGTTTCTTACTGAGTGTTTCTTCTGCGGCATTTTGCAGCAATTCATCTCGATTGCCGTCCTCAGGCCAGACCGCCTTGGCATGAAATTGTCCGCTTAGCGATTCATCCACGACCACTAGTGCAGCACTAACCCGGGGTAACTGACTGCATATCCACTCTATCCAGGTGAAGTACCAGTGTTCATGTTCGGTGTCCAATAAACCGTTAAGTTGCTGAATAGAGTCTGGTAAGACGGTAGTTATCTTATCCATACTCATACTCATATTCACTTTTAATTATCATTACATCTTTTAGCATTATCTAAAAAAACACCTCAGCTTGTAAAAAAACACCTCAGCTTGTAAAAACAAACCGAAGTGTTGTTAAATAAACTTACGTTCAATTCTTACTTACTTTTTGGCTTCCCCGTCATCTAACGCACCAAAACGGTTTTCATATTCTGCCACGACACTATTTAATAACACCGATAATCGTTTGGCAGCAAAAGGACTCACAATAACGCGGTCTGTTAATTCAATACCAACTTCTTTTTGTCCTGCACGCCATGCCTGATTAGTACCAAAGAGTAAGGTAAATTCCTCCCGTGTACTGGCAACATTACATACATTGGCATAAACACTGCGCATATTGCTGTCATCCCAACGAATTCTCGGTCCATTGGACTTCTTTGGGTCTACTGAATCCTTCTTTTTATCAACTGCATCATCGGCCATTTTTATCCCTCCTGGTTTTTAATTTTAATGTTTTGAAATAGAATCCTGTCTTTGCCAGATTTTAAATTTCTGACTAGACTGCATTTTCCGTAACTCTTGCAAATTCCCTTGAATAATCGCTTCTTCATCGTTTGATCGAAGAATATTCCAGCCACGTTTGCTTGCTACATTAGCCGCAACCAGCAGGCTAGCAGCCATTGAATCTGAATCGGGAGCATTCATAGAAGTCTGGTAACTCGCTGTTATTTCTCTGCCTTCAAATGCAACACCTGTTTTCAAATACTTGTTAATGACTGTTAAATCCTCAAGTACGTCATCAAGTTGTTTTGCCTTGTCTGGTTCTTGTGTTCCATCAATTTGTTTACCCTCTGAAGGCACCTTAAATTCAGACGGCGTAGTAAGCGTATCCCCTTCTGGAGATGGTACCGCGATTTCAGATTGCGTAGTCGTGCCCTCACTTTGTCCATGCCGCTGGTTCGTCTCGGTAAGTAAGGGCAAGTTTCGTAAAAAGTCCTTCAATTCATTATCTGATAAACGTGATAACTCTTCACCATTTAATAGTGGCATTAACCGTAATGCCCTATCCGTTCGTTGTGGTAAACGCACTGAATTTTTTTTATCATCAGGAGACCTATCTGGCAGTCCATCCTGTGGCGTAGTTATTAATGCTGTGCCATAAAGATCAAACAGACTCTCTGAGATTATTTCACGGTTGGTTGGATCGGAAACGACCTTCAATATTTTAAAGTCACTTGTATCCTCAATTCGTGCATAGTTACCCACAATCGTATCTTCTTTCAGATTGCCATGAAAAATATCATAACCACTACCCCCGACCAGAATATCAAATCCCCTTCCGCCATCAAGGGTGTCGCCAGCACCGAAGGTAGGCAAGGTAGACTGAATATCTCGCAAGCCTTTTTTAGGAATGCGAATCTCAGCAAAGTCGCCCAGGATCGCATCTGAACCACCTTCTCCGTCAATAAAATCTGCACCAGCTCCACCTAACGCTATATCATTACCCTTACCGAGATACACCGTATCTGCTCCACCCAGCGTTGGGTCAAAATCATTTTTGATTACGGTTGCCAACCGGGCTGATAGATTTTTCTCAACACTTCCGGTATCGGCAATAACAATGTCATGATCAGCGCCAGTTCTAATTTCATCATCGCCCAAACCACCAAACACGAGATCATTGCCCCCTCCGGATCTGATGTTATCGCTACCACTACCCTCATTACTGGTTTTTATACTTTTCAACTGTCCCGATGTAAGTAGAATTTCACCGGTATCCCCTAGGATCCAGTCTGCCCCGTCACCTGATTGAATCAAATCATCGCCATCACCGCCAGCAACTATATTGTTGCCATCACCGGCGGACAAGTTATCGTTATAGCCATCTAAACCAGCATTGTGAACACTTAGACTATGAAGATGGTCTTTCGCAGTCCATTCAATGGCACCATTATCACCCAACAGAATATCAGCACCACTTCCAGCGGAAATCGTATCAATACCGGCACCGCCTAAAATAACATTGGCACCACCGGAAACCGTGATAACGTCATCACCCACTTCATCGGCTGTTGATGCCGCTTCGGTCAGAATACCCGCCGTGAAAGTTAAGCTACCCCCATCGCCGAGAATAATATCATCATTAAGACCGGCCTCAATATCATCATTACCCGTAGCACCGGCAATGATATTATTGCCGTCGCCCGCTTTAATAATATCTTTTGTTCCGTAGGTAAAGTCTGCTACATTCACTGATGCAATAGTGCCTGAGCTAAAAACAAGCAAGCCGTTATCACCCATAATCACATCAGCCCCGCCACCGGTTGTCACCTCATCCTGACCTATACCGCCATAAACAAGGTTATTTCCAGCTGAAACCGTAATAACATCATCACCGCCCTGATCAACTGCCGTTAATTGGATTGCGGTAATGACACCCATCTGATCATAGTTAATCTCGCCATTATCCCCGATAATCCGGTCATTACCTTTGCCACTAGTCACCGTATCACCTGCATAACCTGCGATCACAACATTATCGCCATCGCCGACCGCTAAGGTATCAACACCCCCTAAGGCCGTTTCTGTACTAGTCGCTTGTGTCAAGATACCATCAACATAAATTAACTCACCATTGTCTCCCAGTACAATATCGGCACCACCCAAAGTAGTTACTTTATCAGCCAAAAGACCCGCCAAGATACGGTTATTGCCTGAACCGCCATTAATGATATCCATACCGGCAGTGGTACTCTCATCATCATCGGTACTTAATCGAACCGCTTTACCCTCCAAATATTCGATCACACCGTGATCACCTAAAATATCATCATCACCCATACCGGTAGTTATATTGTCATTACCCAAACCGCCGAAAACCGTATTGTTACCTCCGGCAATCGTTATGGTATCAGTGCCACCCTGGCCTCTCATTGTGGTTTGAATAGCTGTTATCGCCCCACCGAGGTCATAATTTATTTCACCATTATCCCCGATAATTCGATCACTTCCGGAACCACTAAACACCGTATCATTTCCAAATCCGGCAATAATAATATTGTTACCCTTTAAATCAGTAATATGGTCATTTGACAGTGTGGTATCCAGACTACCAATACGTACCATAGTCACACCGCCTAGTTCATCATAGGTCCGTTCGGCCAGCAAAGCATTAGCAGACTGATCTTCAACCTCGCCATCTTCACCAAATATTGTATCGTTACCTTCTCCTCCTATGATTGTGTCATCTCCAGCCATACCTCGAATGAGATCATTACCCTGATCGCCCTTGATCACATCATTCCCTGAATTACCCCAAAGCGTATCGTGACCTTCTTGTCCTGAAATAAAATCAGAGCCTTGTTGTCCCTTAATTTCATCATCGCCTTTATAACCGAGTAATACATCATCACCCCATCCGCCAGTGATTTTATCTTTCTCCAGTCCGCCATCGACTCGCACTGCCATAGAAGAGACTGAGGCATCGACTATATCCAGACCCGACTGGGTGAAAATTTGTAATCGACGTTCCTCATCAATAACATTGTCAGTCTGTGTCCCTAGGTTTGAGGCTGCAGTAGCCGAAGCAGCAACCGTAACCTGATCATCGCCTTCATTACTGTACAACTGAGTAATACTGCCATCTTCAGAGTAAACCGACTGGATTTCAATTTTATCGTCGCCTTTAGAAGTCCAAATCACTAAACCGTTATCAAAATTGCCTTCTGTGGCCTGATAATAGATATTGCCGGATGATGCACCAAGTAGAGCAAACCATCGCGGAATAAGACTGTGATTCGTCAACACAATTGCATCATCACCGCTGGTGCTATCAAAGTCACTAATATAGAGCTGATTGACCCCGCCCCCTGCCTCAAGATTTAATTTGCCACCGATTCCATGTAAATCACCATGAGCCGTTTCTGAGTTAGTTAAATTCGCATCAGCATCGGATGTAATATAAATACCGTCATTACCCTGGCCCGCATTAATACTGGTCTCAGTCTCAGCGGCCGTTGATCTCACATTAACATTATCATCGCCACTGCCAAGATTTATCTCTAAGGTATCAACACCGTAATAATTGATGCCTTTAACCCGTGTTTTTAACGTTGCCTTATCCGTATTAATATCTAATTTTTTTATCTGGTAATCGGCATACTCACCCTGAAAGCTAAAGGTAAATACATTGCCATCTTTGACTAGTGAGAAATTATTAGTCTCAGGATAGTAACTTCTACGCTCTTCGGTATTATTCGGATTCAACAAGAAATTTAACTCATCGTACCAAGTGTAAGCATCATTTTCATTACCTCGCCCTTCTGGCACACTGCTAGCATCAAACTCAACACTTCCCAACTCATTCTGACCATCAGGTGAGTTAATTTTCAAGGTAATTGAGTCAGAATTATTAAACTCAATCGTCTGCACCCTATTAACGACGGGATTAGTAGAACCCTGACGTACTATGTCTACTTTTACCCGGGCAGACAAGGGTGAGGTTTTGGCAATTTCCAGATCAGTGTTAAAGTTAGAGCTTAATCCACCCAAACTTGTGGCGTCTGGAAATTCTATTTTATAAGTCTTGCTTGCATCACTCACACTGCCTTCAGTCAGTGTAACATTGTCAATCGAGATCTCTTTGTATCCTGCATCGCTATAAAGCTTTTCAAGTAGCTCTTTGAGATCCTCAGGAGACGTATTAGCATCAACGGTGCGAACAACCGCTGAACCCTCGGCCTTGGCTAAACTTAATTGATAGGGATATTCAAGGTGAGTTAAAACAATTTCACCGCGTTCATTATCTACATTAACTGAACCCATTAAAGATACGTTCTCCGTACCCGCATTATAAACCGCATAAGCAATATTCACCGATGGTGAGTTAATCGTAAATGTTCCTGCGCCATCGTCGGTTAAGGTATATTCAGAATCAGTCGTCCAACTGTTTGAACCATCGCTATTGGCGTAGGTGAAAACTGTTTCATTAGTATTAATATCAACCGTTAGCGTGTCACCGTCAACAAAAGTCATCGTGTCGGGGTCATAGCTTACAATCGTATCTGTGGGAGACCTTACAACATCGAGGGTCGGAATGTTAAGCGATTGCGTGTCTGTGATGTCAGCTTTAGGATTAACTGCGATGACGTAAGTCTTACTGTTATCGATCGGACTTTCAGTCAGGGTCACATCAACCTGAATGTCTTTGTTATCACCTAACAGCGCCCACACTTTTTCAGCCATCCGTTCAGCTGTTGCATCTGCACTGACTGCCTCTGAATTGCCATTAGCTGTAATTTTATAACCCTCTGCACTAGCCGTACTGCGCAGCGTATATTCCTCTCCAAAAGCAAGTCCATTTTCTTCTGGGATAGCAGCGGTAATTGTCGGCATGTCGATACCAGCTGAATCACCGGTATAAGTGACGCGGTATGTTTTAATTTGGGCATCCACATCGCCTGTAACAAACTCAACTTCAATATCGGTATCCGGTGCGCCTGATAGCTGACTGATAGCCGTTTTAATCTGTGCTAACGATGCATTCCAATTTAGGGTTTTAGAGTCCTTGTAAATGGCATTCGCCAGAGACAAGCTATATACGCCTGCTTCAGCTTGAATCTTAACGGTAAACTGCTCAGGCACACTAGGCATATCCAACCCTGTTATCGTGTTCTCAGTCACCCAGAGCTGATTTTTATTGCTATCGGCACTATCATTAATGATCACCTTATTATTGGCGAAGCTTGTACCCTTATCGCCACTAGCGTCACCGGAGATAGTCAACAAAGCCATGATTTGGTCGACTACGCCCTCATCGCTAGCAACATCAACCCGATTATTATTCGCTGAGTTCGCTGAGCTTGTATCGGTTTCCAGATTAATTCTGGTATGACCCGAAATGGTTTTCACAGCAATCGCATCATTACCTATACCACTAAAGATATTCGTTACACCGCTATGGCTGGCCTCAATGTTTAGTGAGTCATTACCTCCGCCGATAAACATATTCAGCTCTTCAAAATTGTCATATTGAATCCCTCCGGGGATCACAATATCCTCGATTTGAATATCATCGCCCATGCCAAAACCGGTAATATTGGTGCCGGTAAGAACGCCTTTTTCATTAATGGGGCTGGCGGTATTATTAAAATTTATCACATCCACCTGCTCAGATTCATCAACCAATACATTGCGATTGACCGGACGATAATAATAGTTGGCATTTTCTGTTGTACGCTCGAAACCATTCGGCCAGTCGCCAGCCAATAGAATCCGATTGCCAACAACCGCTAAAACATCAAAACTTATCAGCTTATTTCCCTTCGCATCGACAAAGCCCAGCTCATAGGGCGCATCGTTAATACGCGCATCAAAAGCATTAGTGTTTTCTTTCTGTACACTTTCATCAACAAAAGTGGCAAATTTTAACGGTTCTTCAGTGGTTGAATTATCTTCGAGATAGTCTTTCAGTACCTGATAATCATTCGTCGGAACACCGGTCTGCTCTAAAAAAGCATTTAGCTCGTCGCGAGTGGCAACATTGGAATCGGCCAGTTTAATTTGTACGCCATCTTCTGACATATCACCGTCTTGATTACCTGGAACACTATTACCTGGAACACTGGATACTGCACTCGCTAGAGTAATAGATGATGTATCACTACTCGTTGGAGAGTGACTGATCGTGAACTGTCCTTCACCATCATCGGTCAGGGAATAGGTATTGGAAGTGGTTGTCCAACTGTTTGAACTGGCTTCGTAGATAAAAACTGTTTCATCGCCATTAATATCAACTGTCAGGGTATTACCCTCTTCAAAGGCAGTTGTATTCGGGTCATAGTTCACCATCGCATCAGTTACGGTAAGGGACACATCCAGTGTCATCACACCGTTGGTGACCGGGGTATTCGTCTCCCCCGGAATGAGCACTGGTTGGCTCAGTTTAATATAACTGGCAGCAATAGCACCGCCTTCAATGCTGACAGGACCACGGATACTATTCACCCGCTGCTCTACAGGTGCGAAAACCTGCAAATCTCCGCCATCGACTATCTGATCGTCACTCGCTGTAACTGTCACTGTGCCAGTTGTATCTATCACCTCCAGTGTTGATGTGGTCTGCTGCTGTTTAGAAACACCACCATCGATAAATGCTCTGTCAGAGTTATAACTCGCTGTAGCCAGATCGCTTACGGTAATTGAAATTGGGGTGCTGGATTGTTGAGTAAGGGCGACCGTATAGGTATCTGAAAGACCCATTATCCAATCGTTATAATCACTTTCACTCAATACCTTATTAACTGCTCTAAACACTTCATATTGGCTTCCTGAGGTAACAACATTATCTGTTAGGATATTAGGTACAACAACAGTAAACCGATTGACCTTTTTACCCTCGTCATAAGCTACGAAGTCCTCTATTTCCCCAACTAGCTCTTTTGCATTTCCGGTCGTAATTCGGATATACCCTTTTACTGTCTGGTTATCCAGATCCATGTCATGATCCTGTACCGATACATTAAGATGATAATCTGTACCCGGAGCCACACCTTTCCAAGAATAATTAAAAGGTGCCGTGGTAGTATCAATCGTTTCGGTAGTCGGAAACCAGTTATTACTATCAAATCGCCATACAGTCGTACTCTGTTGAAAAAGAGTCGACTCTATATAACCGACCTGAACCACATATTTCCCTGACTGTAAGAAAACATGCTCAAGATAAGGGTCCTCTGCTTTTACAACGGCCACTGGTTTTAAATAATTTACAGTAAGATTCGTATTCGTATTGTAGACAGCATTCGACAGGGTAATGGCTGATGTAGTACTAGCATCAGAGTGACTGATGGTGAATTGTCCTGAACCATTATCGGTTAGAGTATATGTCTCGGCAGTCGTCATCCAACTGGTTGAACCATTGTTATTGGTGTAGGTAAAAACGGTTTCATCGTCATTAATATCAACCGTTAGCGTGTCACTCTCGAAAAAGGTCGTAGTGTTAGTGTTATAGCTAATCACTGCAATTGTATTTTGGGCTGCATCTTTGACTATATCGCGTTTAAAACTTGCCTTAACTTCGGGAGAAAAATTCTGACTCAGTGTCGTAATTTCATCTGCTTCAGCGGAATAGCCCTCATTCGTCACCTGATAAACTACCAGATAAGGGGTTTGAAGCACGTATTCTGAACCTTCGGTATTGGCATCATACACATCCGATGTGGAAATATCCGCATTTTCAGGAATACCTGGGTAAGAGAACCTGCGTACCAATTGTTTTTCTTCCTTAACGCCATCTAAGTCAAACAGTGCGCCAACACCTTCAACGTTGGCTTTCAGTTCAACCACCCGATCAGAAAGACTTCTGATTTCCAGCGTTTTGTTAGCGTTATTAATGACAACATCATTAAATTCCTTATCATTAAGCGCTCTCTTTAACTGATCCAAGATCGCATCGAAGCTTGGCAATTGATCACCATTGCCCGCTTCCGCAACAGCTGTAATAATCTCTTCGCCATCAATATTGAGGGTCCAGGATTTACCGCCATAAATCGTTGTATTAGAGAAATCATGTTTGTAGATATCAAAAATATCGTCTCTATCTACTGGCTGAACAGTGGGTCGGTTCTCAACTAAGCTCAGGCTGTTAGCTGCAAAATTTGAGCTATCAGCTTTAACAATTGTCAATCGGGTATCGTCCAAATTAAAGGCAAAATCATAGTCTGTAAAGTCTGCCTCAAGATCTGATTGCATTTTGTCATAGCGACCATCATCCTTAATCACAATCTCTCTGGAAACACCACCTATATTAAATGTCCAGGACTCGTCCAAGTCAAAGTTGTCCCGAATAGCGTTGAGATCCATCTCGACCTGAAAATTATTATCGTTAATCTGGGTTGCAGAATAAGCGATCTCACCCTGAGCCTCGTTATCAGCGATCGAATTTTCAAATTTTATGCTTGGAATGGCCGTCAGATCTGGGCCATCATTATTGTACATATAAGCAAAAGCCTCATCCTCAGCTTTAGTGACAAGATAATCGCCAGACGAGGAATATTTGCTATCAACCCGATCCAATAGTTGACTTTGAGTTGTACCCGGGTCGGTAGTTCCAGAGATCAGTTGGTAGCTTGCTCCCGAAAGATAACTACCGCTCAGGGTCAACTTTTGCCCCTGAAAAACATTGGTGGCTTTAGTAATATATTTAACCGATTCTGCATCTATATTAATGGGTTGAGTATCGTCTGTCTGAGATATTTTTAAAGTATCCTTGTCTAAAGAGTAATTTCCAGAATCAGCCCAAATGCCTTCAGAGTCAGAGTAAGTAAAGGTTAACGTTGTACCACTATTAATCGTTAACTGAATCTTATCGTCTTTTACAGGCGTTGCAGAGAAGTCACTCACGGTAGCTTTTCCGTAAAGGTCAACATTTGTAACACTAGGTTCAGTACGATCAGTGTACTGATATGTCTTCGCGTAGCGTCCTTCAACGGCGCTAGCAAAGCTACCATCAGTATCAAGGGTATAGTTGCTGTCAGGCGGAGTCCAACTGCCACTGGCGCCATCATAGGTGAATTCCATGGTACTATCGTTATCTAATGTCACTTTAACGGTATCTTTATCTCTGCTAGTCACACTTTCCAACGTAAAGGTTGACCTGCCAAAATACGGAGCATCCGTTGTTGTAAGATCTTTATCACCTGAACTCGCATTGTAAACAGCATTCGCCAGGGTAATGGCTGATGTATTACCGGAATCACTGATCGTGAATGTTCCGTTGCTATCATCAGTTAGGGTATATACAGGAGTAGTCGTCCAACTGTTTGAACCATTGCTATTGGTGTAAGTAAAAACTTTAGTATCGCCATTAATATCAACCGTCAGCGTTTCACCGTCAGAAAAGGCCGTAATGGGGTCATAACTTACCGTTGCATCTTCATAATACCAAGAATTGGTCGCAGTAACCGCTGCTGCTTTGTCAAGATATTCTGTCTTGTCAACCTTAAAAGTGACGTCTCCTTCCGAACTCAGAATCAGGGTTTCAGAATCAAAGCTATAGTTAGTCGGGCCAGTCCAAGCAGAATTGGTGTAAGTGAACGCCAACAGACTAGCTGTTTCAAGGGTAATATTTAAACGATCCCCTTCGGCGGCCGTTGGCAATGCATTAAAGGTTGCTTTATTATCAATAACCTCAGCACTGGTGCCTTCTAAAACTTCAACAAGGATAAATTCAGCACTGCTGGTTGTGGTGTCTATAAGAATATGGCCTGAATCTACAACCACTGAAGAATCGTTAAAGTTTGAGTCACCTTCAAAGGCTGACTTAAAAGATGCAGCAAAGTCGTTATTTGATACGTTAAAGTTAAGCGTTTTAGCATTCCCAGTATTAGTCAGTTCCCAGGTTGATCCCTCATTTGTCGGTACCGGGATAACGACCACCTCAGCAGCAGCTTTGATCTCTGGTACGATCACATTCTTATAGTCTATCTTCAGTTCATAATGGGTGTTTTCCTCCGCTGCGGTTAGCTTTAATGTGGTAGTGGTATCTGCAATCTCGGCACTATCTTCAATCTCAGTACTATCATTAATCAATGTTTTAAACTGTTCGATGACTTTAGCTTGAGTGTTAACAGTCTCACTGGTGGTCACAATAAAGGTACGGGTATCCACACCATTATCTCTTGTCAGTGTCCAGTCTTCTCCGTAATAATTAACCGCAGCCTCACCAAAATCAATTTCCATAATTTGACCAGCGCCAATTTTCGTAGGAATACCCGCTAAAGTGGCTGATGGAACAGAAGACGCATCATGGTTGCCTCGGTCCTGTTCGACCCAGATCGAAATTGCCTCGGGACTTTCGCTAGCGTAATTTAATTTATCACCACTTTGATTTAGAGAAAGCTTCGAGTTAACTGCTAAAGCAGTGGCAAGATCAGTTACATTTTCTCCTTCCTGTAAAGAATAACTCTGAGTCTCAGAACCTACCTTAATGTACCAAGTATCCCCCTTGACTAATGTGCTGCTATCAAAACTAATCTCTGCACTACTAAATAAAATGTTACCCGTCTCATCATGGTTATCCACTATCGTGGTTTTAGGCACAATGGTATTCAATGGCTGGGTTATGGTTAGCGCAGTTCCGCTCCCTGTTAACTGATAAACAGCATTGGCCAGCGTAATGCCTGATTGAGTATTAGTATCAGAGTGACTGATGGTGAATTGTCCCGAACCATTATCGGTTAAGGTATATGCCGAGGTAGTCGTCCAACCGATTGAACCATCGTTATTGGTGTAAGTAAAAACTGTAGCACGATCCTTATTATAGACTGCATTCGCCAGCGTAATGGCTGATGTAGTACTAGCATCAGAGTGACTGATCGTGAATTGTCCTGCATTATTATTGGTTAGGGTATACGCAGAAGTAGGCGTCCAACTGCTTGAACTGGTTTCGTAGGTAAAGACTGTTTCAATGCTATTTATATCAACCGTCAGCGTGTCACCGTCAGCAAAAGTCGTATTTATGGGGGCATAGCTCAACGTAGCAGCCGCAGCCGTTGGGGTCAGTAAAACACGATCATTAATATCGACCGTCAGCGTGTCACCCTCGATAAAAGTCGTAGTGTTAGTGTTATAGCTGATTGTTGCATCTGTTGAAACCAGAGGTATTCTCGGTGCAAAATAGAACGCAACATTCTCCTTAGCAGTCACTTTTAAGCTATTACCCTCGACAGCTGCTATCATTGAAGCCGTAAAGTCAGGTTCATCATCAAGCACTGATTTAAGATGTATAGCTAAGGTTTCAGTGTTATCTATTTCGGCGTCTTTAATATCAATAACCGTATGTACATCCGAGTCTGGCTTGTTAATCACCAAGGTGGTATTCATCAATTGGCCAGCTATTTTAGTACCGACCATATTAATCTGTGCCGAAGATAACCAATTCTCAAAAATTGCCGATGAACCACCCTCATCAAACCCGGCCACACCTTTATCAAACATAGCTTCGGTAATCTCGATATTATATCGATCCACAGAACCATCACCTGCCCCCATAATCGTTGTGTAGGGTGTCGATGAGTCAATATTTAACGAAGTCTCTGAAGCTAAGCTCTCATCACCTATAGTCGCATTAGCAAAATTATACCAGTTAGACTTCAAATCTATATTGGTACCGATGCCGATGCTGTTGTTCACTTCGTTACTTTCTACAACGGCATCTGGGGTAAAGGCCCAAACGTCTTTGGCATGCGACTCCACTGATACCTGAAGTTCATAATTCACACCATCGGGAACACCCCAGCTAAACCCTTTTTTCTTACTGTAATACGAGTCTTCTTTATTATTAACTTCAATGGTATAAGTACCTACCTTCTCAATTTCATAGCTTTTAAAATCATCGTTATAGTAAGAATAACTACCTACATCTTGACCTTCAGGTTCTGTTAACGTATGCGATAACGCCATTGCCGAATCCGCTCCCTTAAAGAGTTTTATTGCACTCCGCCACCAGATAGCATCATTTTCTTGATAACCGTAGTCAATATCAAGATGGACAGAAACTGAACCATTTAAGGTATCGCCCTGTGAGGTCGCTGTCAGTGCAAGACTGGAATCATCAACATCCACTAAACTGATCATCCATGAATTATTAGCGCTACCCTCTCCGCTGACCGTAGTATCATTAATCCCCGCCAAGGATTCAATCTGAGTTTCAATATGATTTCGTTTAGCCTGTGTTGTCGTCAGTCCAGATAAATTGATTTCTGCTGACAGACCGTTGTAACTCAAGGCAGCTGTTTCACCGGTCATCGTAAGTTCATAATCAGCCTTTAACATCTCCTCAGTTACGTCGAACTTGTAGAAATCGGCGCTACCTTCTAATACACCGCTAATGCTGATGTGCGGAATGGTTTCAGAGTCGTAAATATCTGTATCAGCCTCTATCCCCCATTCTGAGACATCCAGATTCTGGGCCGAATTAAAGGTATTGTTTTTGCCTGTTTCAGCAATTTCAGGAAGCCCAAAGGTACCCTCAAACACCCATCTGTCTGTCGAAGTTAAGGTATCGTCCTGTGAGGTCGCTGTCAGTGCAAGACTGGAATCATCAACATCCACTAAACTGATCATCCATGAATTATTAGCGCTACCCTCTCCGCTGACCGTAGTATCATTAATCCCCGCCAAGGATTCAATCTGAGTTTCAATATGATTTCGTTTAGCCTGTGTTGTCGTCAGTCCAGATAAATTGATTTCTGCTAACAGACCGTTGTAACTCAAGTCAGCTCTTTCACCGGTCATCGTAAGTTTATAAAGTTTATATGAGAAATCTAAAACCACCTGCCCCTCAGCATAAACGACTTCTTTTGCCTCTTCGATTACCGCTGTGCTGCCATCTGTTTCAAAAAAGATCAGATCTTGTACTTCATTGTCACCTATCATTACATCAACATGGCTGACCACCACTTTGTCATAAGCCGTATCCTCAGTCGTCACGGAGTGATTAATCCGACTGTAATGTATGCCTTCAACAATATTGTCATCAAAAGCCGCAATAGTGACCTCAACCGGAGAACTCCACAGATAGTGCCTAGCCGTTGGCGTCAGCGACACATGATCATTATAGACGGCATTCTCCAACGTAATGGCTGATGTATTACTACTCGTTGAAGAGTGACTGATGGTGAATTGTCCTGAATCATTATCGGTTAAGGTATATGCAGAAGTAGTCGTCCAACTGGTTGAACCATTACTATTGGTGTAAGTAAAAACTGTAGCATCGCCATTAATATCAACCGTCAGCGTTTCTCCGTCAGCAAAGACCGTAGTGGGGTCATAGCTTAACGTTGCAGCTTCCTCGCTAGCAAAAGTAATAGATGACACTGTAGTTAACTGAGTAATCTTAGTCAGCTCATCCACGTGAGGGACTATGTTAACTGTAACTGGCTTTGTCGGTTGTTTGGAAAGCACTAACTGATAGGTGTTATAGCCAGAGGCATAATTATCCTGACCTTCATTCAATTCGCCAACGATAAGTTGTTTCTGTGCGGGCAGTACGACCACACTGGGAGAATCTACATCGACTACATTAACCACAAATGGGTTGACTTCAACATTATCGTAATCATCGCCGTCAAGCGCTCCATCTTCGATAATGCTATGCTGAATTTCGTATGCCTGATGACCCTCAACACCATCATTTAATGCTTCACTGTCCGTGGGTGCAGTGACCGTAATAATCTGCTGCTTATACCAGTTACTCTTATCAAACAATAAGGTAACCCCTTTGTCACTGCCATTAAGCAAAACACCCTGTGGATAAATAACATCCGCTTGACCATCAAGATCATTACTCTTATAACCGGCTGGAATTGCCGAGAATGAAACCACGCCTTTCGGCGGTCGGGTTAGTGCCACAGCATACTTGACAGAAGAAAGGTCACCCCACTGACCACCTTCAAATAAAATATTACCCGTCGATTGAGGAATTAACCGAATCTCCGCTTCATCGTCATCAAACACATTGGCGCTCAGTGTTTTACTAACAATACTACCGTCAGTAGTATTGACGCTATGCTTAATCAGACTATTATGTCCATTAAGATCATCGGCAACCACTTCAACACTGCTGCCCTGATGACTATCCCCGACATTGACCGTATCAGATCCTAATCCACCTATAATCTTAACCGCAGTATCAGCTGGCGTGCTAAAGACATAAAACTCATCATTGCCTTCAAGCGCATCGACAATTAATTGCTCAATACCTTCATAAGTGGTGTATCGTCCGGCACCATAAATGGCGTTATCGGTAATCACATAATCATCGGCAAATTCAGTACCAATAATCGTCAGCGAATCAAGACCATCGCCACCGGCAATTCTGACCGGGGCATTAACCGCATAAGAGATATAATCGGCACCATCACCGCCATTAATATTGGTTATCGGCGCATTGGGATCATCCGGGTCGACCAATACAAAAGAGCGTACCAAGAAATTATCACTGTCAGCACCACCCTCTAATTTGATCGAAGCCTGATTACTTAACACGGTAAAACTATCATCGCCATCACCACCAATCAGAGTGGCATTAGCACTCACCCCATTGGATAAATAACCTTGCGTGGTCAGTATCGTATCAAAGGTATCTTCCTCAACAAGCCCTGCCTTTAAACCCCGAGGCGACTGGTACATTTGCCCCACCTGAAAAGTATCATCACCCGCGCCTGCGTTAACTGTTACCAAGACATTACTTTCATCAAAGATAAAGTTGTCATCACCGCCATAGGTAAATAGAGAAAGAGCGGTAAACCCACTGTAGTCAATACGCTGGTTCTGATTGATACCATATCGGTAGAGCAAACCATCGCGGAACAGGAATTGATCGCTAATATCTCCATTCTCCTGCGTATCTACCACTAGGGTGTTACCCACTGAATCAGCATCGGTTGCGGTGGTGTCATCAATCTTTATATTGCCGGTCGCGGTTTCAGCGACGGTGAGTCTGTAATCATCGGCATTGTCGCCGCCCTTCAGCAGCATACCGTTGACGAATCCTGCCTGCTGAACCGTGATGCTATCTTGGCCTCCATCGGTTCTTAGCTCTAACGCCGAATCAGAGGCCGAGCTAGGTTTTTCGATAGTGCCTAACAGGGACATTTTAATATCATCAACCCCAGTACCCGTAACGAGCTTCAGACCTTCAATCACAACATCCTTTGTGACGGTCAAATCTGCATCCACTGCCCCATGACCAAGATCCACATTGATAGCTCGGGATAGATTATCTGATGATGTAATACTGGCCGTTAAATCAGCGACAAAATCAAAGTCGTCGGAATAATCGCCAGATGTTTGAAGACTTAATCCTTGTACTTGACCAGACAGATGGAGATCTGCAACTAGGCTACCCTTACCGAGAGCAAAGTCTATCGAAAACTGATCAATGGTAGGCGATGTTATCTGCGCTGCATCCTGAACTATCAAATTGACCTTATCATCTTGGCTTCCAGTCGTAATCAGCCCAAGACCTTCGATCTGACCATTGAGATTAATACCAGCATCTAAGGAACCATTAGCCAGATTGAAGACAACGGCCTTATCAGTGTTGTTGACCGATGTTAGATTGGCGGTATCCTGTGTGGTTAAGTCGATAATATCGCCAAAATCGCCACTGGCATTGACAACAAACCCATTGACCTGTCCTCCCAGATCAATGTTGGCATTAACAGAACCCTCGGCCAGATTAAATACCACCGCCTTGTCGTCATTGGGAGAGCTGATAAGGGCGCCAGCTGCTATGATTAAGCCGATTTTGTCATCAAAGTTACCACTACTGTCTAGGGCAAAGCCGTGGATTGTTCCACCTAGGGTATCTTAGCATCAACTGCAGCTTCCCCAAGATTCAAATCAACCGCCGCCTGAGTATTATCATCTGATACCACGGTTGCATCAATTGTAATATTGAGGTCAGTAACACCCGCATTGGCATTGAGAGTAAAGCTATCAGCCGCTCCCTCGAGGGTCACATCGACCCACACAGGGCTATCATTCAAGTTGAATGTGACACTGCCTATAGCGCCAGAACTTGTCATGGTCACATTGTCATGACCCAAGCCCGCATTTAGGGTGAGGCTACCCAAACCATCGCCAGCAACAAGATTAATCAGGTCTGCAGAGGAACCGCTATTGATCAATAGATCGCCGAACATTCCCTGGGTGGTCAAATCAATGGTGTTTGAAGCATTGCCGGTTTTAATCGTGAGATTCTCGATAAACCGAGCATCCTGCATAATGATCACTGCAGCATTCACGCCCGTATCATTGAAATCATAATTTTCGGCATTAATATTCAGTTCAACATTTTCAATATTATTGAACCAGAAGCCATAGTTGATAGGCACAGAATTTTCACTGAGACTTATGCTGTCATAAGTGATCTGATATTCATTGTCTTTCGCCACCACATAACTCTGATCGACATCAACGACCTGATCAAAAGCCTCTCGCAATACGACTTCAGTCGGCAAATAAAAGTTTTTGCTGTCTTTAAACGTTTGTATATCAAAATACCCAACCCGATCACCCGCAGAATTTAATTTAACCCGAGTACCGTCTTCAACCGGCGCCGTGAAATTTACGCCGTTTATCAGCTGAGTTTGCTCAAAGGCAATGGTGATAAAGGACGATACGTTTTCATCAGTAAAGGCCAAGTTCGCTCTATTACCTTCCCCAGCAGCGGTGACATAGGCACTCCAATTGGCCTTTGTAAGGTACATGCCATTTTCTAGCAACTCATTATTTTCCACCGAACCATTGACACGTTGGATAGCAACCGCGCTTAGCACCTTGTCGCCACGAGCATCAACGCTGTAATAGCTATTGCTATAGTAAGACGTGTTTAAACCTCCCAGTCGCTGTACATAAGCCTTGAGCATTTCAACATCATTGCCAGAGCTCTCACCAATAACAAAATTATCTGCTCCCAAGCCACCGGTGGTCACCTTGGCCAAGATTGGATCCGTGTTGCCTTCAGTAGTAAGACTAACGGGTACCTCATTGACCCCATCCCCATCTTTATCATAGGCAACATGCAAACGATCTTTAAAACCGTAGTCGTAATAGCCTATACGGTAGGGCTCGTCACTCTTTTCAATCCACAGATTGCCATCATCGACCGCAGACTGGGACCAAAGATCATCTCGATACTGGCGTGTCGATGTTACTGAATCTAACTTCGGTAAGTTCTGCTCATAGACCCGCAAAGAAGACTCACCAATGCGCTCCAAGCTTTTATCTTCCAGATCTTTATTTACCACAGTTAAAGTTAAAAAAGACAGCAAGTTATCAAATGCAGTTTTCAAGCCCGCAAACTTGGCGCTGTTATTTGATTTTAAGAACTCAAACTCCACACTGTTAATAAACCCATTGAGATCATCTAGCGAGAAGCTCGCTGCATCCGGCACGTTGGTACCCGGCGGCAGTTGTTTGATTAATTCCAATCCACGATTGGCAAAGCCAATAATTTTATCAAACCACGCTTTTCTCTCTGTGCCGTCTGTGGCTGTTTCAGCGCTGCCATCAGCATTATCCCACCACTGACCATCGGTCTTTGAAATAGCATTTTTAGCAGCGATAAGAGCTTCAAGCTCAACCTGCAACGTTCGCTTAATCGGCGTATCGGGCACTTCGCGATCTATGGATATGGTCACTGAGGTCGAGGTCAGACTGTCCGATCTGTCCAGCAGCTTATCTAAAACACCAATATTCAGCTCTTTATTACTTCGCAGCAGGGCATCCTGAACATCAGTGTGACTAATAGCGATGTCGTTAATTGTTCTATAGGTCTGACCATCTAATACCCGCGCCTGGTAAACAGACTGATCACTACCTGCATCAATCGCCTCGATTGCCGTAACCAACTGATCGACTTGCGTAACATCATAGTCAAGATAAATGCCGTTTTGCTGCAACAGTTCTGCCTTACGCACCAAATCTCGATCACTACTAACTTGCCCTGTCGGATTTGCCGCCTCAGCCGGTGTCAACTTATCAATACGCTGTTGAGCCGTAATCACCTCCTGCCATCTCATGGGGTCATTGGAAAAATAGAAGTCGCCTAGCAGGAGAGTTTTAGCGTCTATCTCAGCAGTCAGCGTAGAACCCGAAATGCTGCTTTGTGCATTAACGTAGAGTTTATCATCACCGCCAGCACCGGCGATTCGAACCACTCCGGCAATTTTTGAAAGGTCGTCAGTAGCGGGAATAACGCGTTCTTCTGTGCGCTGAGGTAAATTATCAAAACGGTAACTGCGAAGACCATCTACCTTGACTGTTTTCCACGTTTCAGTAATGTTATAAGCAACATCATTACGAGCCTCGATTACATAGTAGAGAGAAAGTAGGTCAGCTAATAAATCACTCCCGCTCTCATTGTTGATAATCGGTTTATTCATATGCCAATGCTTGCCGACCCCTTCAACATGGGCCATATTGCCAGAATTCTGCACCTGGGTAGTGTAGATGGCATTGCCGCGAATATCATTACTGCCATGGGCATGGCCATGAATCAAATCACCGGCTAAGGCATAGTCCACCGCTACGCTCAAAAATTCGTCATAGAGTAAATCATCAACCGACAGTAGGCCAAAACCACCACCTCGACTCTGATCAATCCAAATACTGTTACCCGTCATCAGCGCCAAAACACCATCGATCGGTAACTCGCTAACCATTTTCGCAGCAGTACCCGCCTTTAATTGACCATAGAGATTACGGTCACCGCTAGAGCCTGAATTAAGGACGCCGCGATTACTAACGTTATCCAAAAGTTTCGCAATTTCGCCAACTCGTTCGCGATAGTTTTCATATTTAGTGCTGCTGTATTCAATCGAACTAGCAACAGTCCCAGCGTCCTGTATTGCCTTGGAAAAATGATATAGCGCCGTGGCCACATTGGCCTCAAGCAGGCTCCAATGCTCTTTGCTGATTGCTACCTTTGATGAGTCAGAACCCTGAGGGTACCATTTTTGATAAAACGCTCTAAAGGCTTCCTGGCGTTCTTTGTGACTCAGTTCACGACGGACCAAACTGATATTATCCGGCGTGATGCTGGTGCTCTCAAGAATCTCCTGTAACACCTGTTGCGACACAGTGTAGGTTGCCGCCGCAGCTGGATAGGTCACTTCAAAGCTGGTGCTATTACCGCCCAAATATATTTGATCATTTCCCGAACCAAGATTGAGCAACAGACTCAACCTTTCGTCTAAACCGTATAGCCAAACTCTATCGTCCCCAGCACCGGTCAGCAGCGCCAAGCGCTCAACACCATCGATCGTATCCAGCTTAATTCCGGCGCCGTAAAGGTACTGCTTGCCATCATTATCGGTATAGATATAGAAGTCATCAGCCAAAGCTGTACCGGCAATAACAATGGTATCAAAACCGGAACCGCCATAAATTTCGACCCGATTGTTTTCAACATAATCGAGCAAAATATCCTTGTCTTTTTCATCGATATTGCCCTCTTCATCACCCGCGCCGGTTGAGATATTGCCGCCATCCATTTCAGTTGTTTCTGTGTGGTCGGCATTCACCGTACGATGCGCTTTTAAGAAGAACGTGTCATCTCCAGATTCACCAAACAGCTTAAGCTCACCAACATTGTGATTGACTTCAAAGTAATCGTCACCACGGCCGCCATAGAAACTGGCGTTATAGCTTACGCCTGCGGTAATTCCATTGTTGTTAGTATCATCAACCACCTGTATTTGCTGACCATCGACGGTTACGGTTACAGTTTTAAGAACGCGACCAATTAAGAAACTATCATTGCCTTGATCTCCATAGACACTGACTGCAGCTGCCGTATCATCGGCGATAAAAGTATCATCACCCTTGCGGCCATGAAGTGAAACCCGCTCTGCCGTGTAGTTGTAAGTGACCCGTTGATAGTCCCCTGCGGCGGAGAGATTACCAGATGCACGGGTTTGAGCCACCGCGTCATTAAGGTCCGCAGGCTGAAGAAAACTTGATGCAAGAGCGCCAGATAACAGCAGCTGATAATAGTTATCCTGCCGATCCTTGTCGGCATTTTCAAACTTGATATACCAGGGGTCTTGTTCCGTACCCTCGCCGGTAAGCTCAACTTGGCTGTCAAATTCACGCAGCGTCTGCAGCAACTGATGAGAATAGTCCAACGCAGCATTGTAAACAAAGGTTTTGGTCATGTCGTTATAGCTGATCTGGAGCGATTCACCATCGCTGGCCGAACCCTTAATACGATTGAACACCTGAGTCTTATTGGTCGCATCGAACATCGCATCGACATCCGGTGCACCAGCTAATAGCCGATCGGCAACGCCATCATCTAAGCGCTGCACAAAGGCCGTGGTGATAGCGGTCACAGTAGCGCCGGACTCTGCGGTTAATACTTCAGTACTATCGACCACCTCCACCAGACTGATGCGATAAGGCCTGCTATCAGTACCCTCGCCACTGACAGTAGCGTCATAAATGCTCGCAACCGTCTCAAGCTGAGTTTCAATATGGTCACGCTTGTCCTGTAACGAGGTTATTCCAGCCAAGTCGATCGCGATGGAGGTGCCGTTATATTGCAGCGTGGCTGTATCCTGAGAAAGGTCTAGATTGTAGTCCGTAGTAGAAGACTCAATATTGAGCTGAATAGTATCCGCCAGCTCACTGCCCTGTAGAATAACCGAGTCAGTATCCGTGGATAATTGGCCACTATCGACAATACGCGTATTGGATGGCTTGTCTGATCCACCGCTCAGGGTAATGGTGTAGCTGTCGCCACCCTCAGTGCCATCCAATACAGCATTAGCGGTAAAGTCGCCAATACTAAAGCTATCGTCGTAGGCGCCACCATAGAGGTAGAAGTTTTCAAAAAGATCTATTCCCGAGTCGCCATCTTCAGTATCAGTCTCATCACTGCGCAAGGTAACAATAGAACCGTCACTTTTTGACTCCG
>Ga0209494_1000159_pt1 | contig 28667 bp, 25 predicted proteins | sample EN1Hudseemescosm_FD_184628 | JGI IMG/M metagenome (GOLD analysis project Ga0209494, IMG submission 184628) | Methane-oxidizing microbial communities from mesocosms in the Hudson Canyon - EN1B Hudson Canyon (SPAdes) (version 2) | ecosystem: Environmental > Aquatic > Marine > Cold seeps | place... | reverse complement strand
CTCTGGTCGAGTGGTGGCAACAATTAAATGCCCTGAGCCATTAGACAGAGGGTAACGCATATGCCACATAAAGCCATTTTCTTCTTCTGATAAAACTTCTAAATCAGAAACAGCCGTGTGGAGTACAGGGTCCCAGTTTACCAGACGTTTACCGCGGTAAATCAGGCCTTCTTCATGTAGTTTAATAAACACTTCCTGTACGGCATCTGACATGCCATCATCCATAGTAAAGCGTTCTTTTTCCCAGTCAAGGGACGTTCCCATCCGGCGTAATTGCTTGGTAATGGTGTTGCCTGATTTTTCCTTCCATTCCCAAATTTTTTCGACAAATTGTTCACGGCCATAATCATGGCGTGTTTTACCCTCAGCATTAACTAAACGCTCAACCACCATTTGTGTCGCGATTCCTGCATGATCACTACCGGGTTGCCATAAGGTGCTACAGCCTTTCATGCGGTGGTAGCGAGTCAGGGCATCCATAATGGTATCCTGAAATGCATGGCCCATATGTAAGCTACCAGTGACATTAGGCGGTGGAATCATAATGCAATAGGATTCACCTTCAGGCTTTGCTTCAAAATAGCCTTTTTCTTCCCAGGTTTGATACCAGCGTTGTTCGATTGAATGAGGGGCGTATGTTTTTTCCATGGAAAGTGTGTCTGTATTAAATAGTATGTAAGTGTAGAGCGGACTTTAGTCCGCAATAAAAATTGTTATCTGTTATTAGCGGACTGAAGTCAGCTCTACAGTCCTTATTAAATCTCATGTGTCGCTATTTTAAAACCATCCTGCTGATATTGCCTATAACGTTGTCTTCCAGCCTGCTTTAAAGTTTCGTTATTATCAAGAATTTCTAATACCCGCTCTGTTTTAGTCAAGTCCTCAGGGTAGTTGGATGATAAATTGAAAATTAATTTTTGCCAATTTTTGGGTGCAGCGATATGTCCAATTAAAACAGTCTTTTCATTGTCAGGTGTATTATTTAATTCGTCATATTGCTGGTGGGGAATAAAACTATTTTCCCTGAATGTCCATAATTGATTATCTAATTGCTGGCTTTGCTGCGCAGAATCAGTATAAACATAACAAAACTCACCGCAGCGATAGGCTTTTTCTATCAGTTTACAAGCAAATATAAAGCGCTCTGATAATGAATCAGTTTTTAATATATAAAAACTGGCTTCAGGCATTGGCTCTGTTAATAAGATACTGGCTCAATAAAGGCACTGGACGTCCTGTGGCGCCTTTATTAGTACCACCTGAACGCCAGGCTGTACCTGCAATATCTAAATGTGCCCAGCGATAATCTTCTGTAAACCGCGATAGAAAACAGGCGGCTGTAATAGTGCCTGCGTCACGGCCACCAATATTGGCTAAATCGGCAAAGTTAGACTTTAACAGTTCATGGTATTCTTCCCATATGGGTAAGCGCCACAAACTATCACAAGCTGTTTCACTGGCATCGATTAAATCATTACATAAGTTATCATCATTACCTAAAAGCCCGCTAGGTACTCGGCCTAATGCAACTAAGCAGGCACCCGTTAAGGTAGCTAAGTCAATTACAACTTCAGGATTGAATTTCTTTGCATAAGTCAGGGCATCACACAGAATCAAGCGGCCTTCAGCATCGGTATTGAGTATTTCTATAGTCAGGCCTGCCATACTGGTCACAACATCACCTGGTTTATTGGCATCACCATCAGGCATGTTTTCTGAAGAAGGCACAATACCCACAATATTAATGCCTAAGTCCATTGCTGCCGCAGCTTGTAATGTACCTAAAACACTGGCGCCTCCGCACATGTCGTATTTCATTTCGTCCATGCCTGCGCCTGGTTTTAAAGAAATACCACCGGCATCAAAGGTTAAACCTTTACCGACAAGAACGATAGGTTTGTCGTCTTTATTGCCACCTTGATAATTTAATACGATTAACTTCGCAGGCTGACGACTGCCGCGAGAGACAGAAAGAAATGAGCCCATTCCCAGCGCTTCCATATCACTTTCTTCCAGGATGTCTACGCTCATTTTATCGCTATTTGCAGCTATTGAGCTTGCTTGCTCTGCCAGGTAGGTCGGTGTGCAATAATTGCCAGGCAGGTCGGCAAGGCGTTTAGTTAAGTCCATGCCTTTGGCAATAGCAATACCTTGTTTAAGCCCTGTTTCAGCTTGAGCTTTTGTTTCTTCAGTTACCGTAATGACCAGTTTTCCCAGTTCTGTTGCGGGTTCTTTAATGCTTTTAGAATCTTGATATTGATAAATAGCATCATTAAAAACTTCAATGATTTGCCTGGTTTTCCATTGGCTGTCGAAATTATTGATTTCAATATCGACTAAAGCACAGCTGATTGATTTGATTTTCAACGCTTTTGCAGCTGTCACAGCAGAAGATAAGGCTTTCCTATACAGTTTGGCGGTGAGTTTATTTTGCTCGCCTAAACCCACAAGTAACACGCGCTCTATAGAGCTATCAGGCAGGTGGTTGATTAACAGGGTTTCTGCATTTTTTCCTTTAATATCACCACGCTCAATTAATTGCGTGATAATTCCTTGATTTAGCTTGTCAACAGAAACAGCTGAAGGGCTAAGATGCTGATTTTCATAAATACCAATAATAATACAATCAGTTTGTTGTTTGTCTAAAGCTAAGGTTTCTATAGAATAGTCCATAAGAATATCAGGATGAGCAGGTTAAAGGGAAAATTAGGGTAGATTATACATGAGTTTTTTAAGGTGGGTCGCTTGAGCATTGAGTCGAAAAAAAAGGTTAAGGTTAGGTGTTATCGGTTTATTTCCGTTTTAGATAAAATGATCGCATTTGATCTGTTGAAAACGGTGACGGCTGTGCTGTCGGTGTTGGTCATTATTATCGTCAGTCGGAAGTTTATTAAAGTGCTGGCGCAAGCAATTGAAGGAAATATCTCCAATGAAATTATTTTAAGCTTACTGGGTTTGAAAATAGTCATTGCAGTGGGGGCTTTTTTACCAGCGGCAATATTTATGTCGATCTTAATGGTGCTAGGGCGAATGTATAGGGACCAGGAAATGTCGGCTGTTGCCTCCGCTGGCGGCGGAGTTTTTGTTATTTATAGGGCTGTTTTTTTGCTAATCATTCCGCTGAGCATTATTGCAGCCGCTTTGTCGCTGCAGGCAGTGCCTTGGGCCGAAACAAAAATAATTGAATTAATGCATGAAGACCAGAAGCAGGCAGATATAAAAGGGATCGCGGCGGGTCGCTTTAGTGAATATAGCCAGGGTGAACTGGTTTTTTATACAGAAGATATTGTTGAAAACCAGCGTATGAAGAATGTTTTTGTACACAATAGAATGAGTGGGCGGGCAAGTATAGTTAATGCAGACTATGGAAAAATAGAACATTTGCCTGGCGGATTATATTTGGTGCTAGAGCAGGGGGAGAGAATTCAGGGGCAGGCAGGAGAAAAGGACTTTATTATTGAAGAGTTTGAACAGTATGCAGTGCGTTTAGAAAAGAAGGAAACTCAATTGAAAGAGGAGCGAGAGGGGATGCCGAGTGCTTTGTTATGGTCGTCGGATAAATTGCTAGATATCGCTGAAATTCAAACTCGATTGTCGATTCCTTTAGCGGTCATTTTTTTGAGCTTTTTAGCCGTGCCATTGGCCAAAATTTCACCCAGAGGGGGGGTGTATGGCAGCCTGATTGTGGCTTTTGCTATTTATTTTGTCTATGGCAACTTAAAGCGAGTGAGTCATAGCTGGGTGGTCAATGAAGTGATCCCCGTATCTGCCGGTTATTATGGGGTGTATTTTTTGCTTATGTTGTTAGCAGGCGCTTTGTTGTTGCGTCTGTATGGCGTTAAATGGATTCTTATGCAGTTTAAAGGGAGAGAGGTCGCGTGAATGTTTTAACGGGCTATATTATTAAAGAGGTTTTGAAAGGTTCGGCAATAGCCATTATATTGTTATTAACCTTGTTTAATTTGTTTACCTTTAGTGACGAGTTAAAAGATCTGGGGAAAGGAGTGTATGGCTTAAAGGAAATATTTTTATATCTTGCATTAACATCCCCCCGAGTTTTTTATGAATTAGTCCCTTCTGCAGCCTTGTTAGGTAGTCTGTTTGTGGTTGGAGCAATGGCTAATAATCGGGAAGTTGTTGCCATGCGGGCAGCAGGCCTATCTATTTTTTGGGTAATAAAGTCAGTCATGTTGGCCGGCTGTGTGTTGGTTGTTATTGCTCTTGTTGTGGGAGAGTTTGTGGCCCCAAAGGCAGAACGAACGGCGCAATTAATAAAAACAACGGCGCAAAATAACGAAGTGGTTATGCGTTCTAAGTATGGTTTGTGGTTAAGGGAAGGGCAGCAGTTTGTTAACGTCCGTAAAATACCCAGTAAAGGGGAGTTATCAGAGATCTATCTTTATCAAGTGGATGAGAAAAATCGGCTGCTTTCGGTAACAAAGGCCGACAAAGCAAATTTTTTGGGGGCTGAAAAATGGAATATGAAAGGCATAGTGAAATCTGAGCTTTCTACTAAGCAGGTGTTTTCAGATAAGGAGTCAACAAAGCAATGGGAAACGTCAATAGATCCTGATTTACTTAATGTTGTGGTGGTAAAGTCTGAAAATATGTCTTTGTATGATCTATTTATGTATATAGATTTTCTTAAAGGAAATAACCAGAAGTCACAAACCTTTGAACTGGCTTTCTGGAGTCGCTTGATCAACCCTTTTGTGACCTTTGTTATGTTAATGGTGTCTATTCCATTTGTGGTCGGGGTTGGGCGTGGCGTCAGTACCGGGGGTAGGATGATGGTAGGTATTGTTGTCGGGATGACTTTTAATATTTTTGACAAGATAGCAGGGCATGTGGGGCTGGTTTATGGTTATGACCCTATGCTAATGGCGGTATTGCCTAGTGCGGTGGTTTTTTGTTCGGCGCTGTATGCAGTGAGCAGAGTGCGATGATTCCTGTCACCAGTCTGCTGGGACTGGTGACAGGCGAAAGTTATTTCTTTTTCATATAAAAATAAAGGAATGGGCATTTTAAGGTCATGTCATCTCCCTCAAGCTTGATCACTTTACAGCTTTCGTATCTTGAACTTCCTGCTATGGCCTGTTTTTTGATAAAGCCATTTTCAATAGAATATTTGATGTTAATAGAGGTCTCGCCAGTTCGTCCTCGGGTATCTGTGGCAATGGCATGAATAATGCCATTATTTTTAAATTCCCATTGAATATTGACTTCTTTTCTATCTCTTTTCTTTTTAGAAGGTGATTCGGCGTAAATCGACCACTTCCCAAGGATTTGGGAGTTATCTTCTAATTCAATTATTTGTTCTGCTTTTTTCGCATGTACTGGCAGTGCGATAAAAACAAGAGCGAGTAGAGGTAAAAGTTTTATTGTTTTTTTCATATTTTCAAGCTCCGGCCTGCGTGGGTTTGGGTGTTTATTAATCAACAGTTTGAGTATAGCATAGTAAAGCATAGCTCCTTAATGGAGGCTTAATAAGATTGGTTTTTACCGTAATTGATATTAGCATATTATAAAAAGCTTGTGGTTTTTTTATGGCTAAAGTGTAATTGTTTCAAATTTAGAGTTACAATTGAAAAGGTATCAATTCTAATAATGAAAATAATAAGGAAGGGTGGAGTATGAAGTTTAATAAAATATTGTTGGTTGCTTTATTTTTTGTTTTTTCTAACCAGTGTTTTGCATTGGCTGTAGATGAATGGGAATACAATACCATTGTCAGCACGCTTAAGGCGACACCGGGTTGTAAAGATAAAGAAAAGGCGGCTAAACAGGCGTCTACAGGAAGACGTTTTAAAAAATATGCCAAACTTGCCTGTAATTCTATGGGTATGGGCTGGGGTTATGATAGTGCTGTGGATAAAGGTGAGCTTGTCTGTGATGTCTGTGAAGACGAGGAAGACGAGGAAGAACCTGGTTATAGCTGTTTCATGAAAGATGTTGTTATCAAATGTAAAACAGTTAAGAAGGGTTGGTAGTCAATTTGTGAAAATGATGGTGGGCAAGGTTTAGTCCTTGCCTATTATTATCGTTAGGGCTAAATTATTTTTTGCCCTCAAAAAACAAGCTAGTTCCTGAAAGTTTATCGTGCCAGGTCTGTTGTTTTTTATCAATAAGCTTCCATAGCCAGCCTAAGCCTACACAGGTCCAGGAGATGATGGCGAGTATAAAACGTTTAAACGCCAGGCTCCAGGTAACAGGACTGTGGTCCTGAGTCCGTATTTTTACCTTCCATGTTTTCATACCTAATGTTTGTCCGCCATGCGTCCAAAACCAGCCGTAATATAGAAAACTGACTGTTAAAATGTAGATAGGGAAAAAAAACTGTGATGAGGTAAATGCCTCACCCTTATTAAAGGGTAGCAGCAGAGCTGTTGCCAGAAACAACAAAGCCAGTAATAGCAGGGCATCATAGCTAATGATTGCCATGTGGCGAAAGAAACCAGGTGAGAGAGCGTTTTCTTTACCTGGTTTTTTTTTGTCTGAGCTCAACAATTATTTCTTGAATAAAGCTAGTTTTTGACCGAAGTACATGCTCATTGCAATAAGCGCTGCCATCATTACTAGAGAAAAAGCAAAAGGTGGTTTATGAAGAAGAAGTATAGCTAAATCAACTACATAAATACTGGTTAACAAAGGTTGGTCAATCAAGCCATTAATGATCTTTTTGAACATAAAATTCCCCAAAATAATATTAACAGCAACTTTTTATGATTATATAAAGATTGTATGCTGTTTTTAGTAAGACAACTTAATAAATGCTGCATAATTCTACTATATTAAAATACTTTGTGTAAAAAAAAAGCTGTTGGCTGGGATGGAAACAGCCTAAGTGATATGATATAGGAAAAATTTCAGACTTATTCTAGTATTGCTTCAAAATTAGCTGTAAGTAGTGAATTTATATAATAATAACTAAGGGAATGAAGGCCATTTTAAATTTTTTCAAGAAAATCTTTAGCGCACCTGCTGAGCTTGAAAAGCAGGTAACTGATGCTGAAAGCAAGCAAGGGGAGGGTATAGTTTATACCCGTTCTGAACATAATATTTCACGTTCACAAATGAGTGAAAATGCAGTCAAGGTTTTGTATCGGCTGAAGAAGTCAGGTTATGAAGCGTATCTGGTTGGAGGATGTGTTAGAGATTTATTATTAGGTCATGAGCCCAAAGACTTTGATGTGGCGACAGATGCCAGTCCTGAACAGGTGAGGAAAGTTTTTCGTAACTGTCGATTAATAGGGCGCAGGTTTCGTCTTGCTCATGTTCACTTTGGTCGAGAAATCATTGAAGTCGCTACTTTTCGTAGCTCAGATAGCAATGATAGTCAGGAGCAAAAGGTTCATGAAGATGGTCGATTATTACGCGACAATGTTTTCGGTAGCATAGAAGATGATGTCTGGCGTAGGGATTTTACTGTTAACGCCTTGTATTATAATATTCGTGATTTTTCTATCATCGATTATACCGGCGGAATGGATGACCATTCCGCAGGAGTGCTAAAATTAATAGGGGATCCAGCCACTCGATATAGAGAAGACCCGGTTAGAATGTTACGGGCAGTCAGGTTTGCGGTTAAATTGGGCTTTTCTATAGAGCCGTCAACAGAGCAACCTATTTTTGAACTAGCTCATTTGTTAAAAGGGATACCCGCAGCGCGATTATATGATGAAGCGTTGAAAATGTTTTTATCGGGTAAGGGCGTGCAAACATTTGAAATGTTAAGGCATTACTCTCTGTTTGAAGCATTATTTCCGCAGGCTGATGATTGCTTGAATAGCGAGCAGGATGATTTTCCGCGGGTTTTCATAGCCAGAGCTTTAGAGAATTCAGATAAGCGTATTGCAGAGGGTAAGAGTGTGACGCCTTACTTTTTAATTTCTGCTTTTTTATGGGAATCTGTTCAAAATGAGGCTCAGAAACAGATGGCTAAGGGAGAAGAGGAAAGTTTTGCCTATCAAAATGCGGCAAGTACGGTGCTATCAAAGCAGGTAAAAAGCTTATCGATTCCTAAGCGTGTGACCCAGTCTATGCGAGAGGTGTGGTTGTTACAGGCACGTTTTGAAAAACGAATTGGTGGTAGGCCTTATCGTCTGTTAAGCCATCCTCGGTTTAGAGCGGCGTATGACTTTTTACTTTTACGTGCAGAAACCGGTGGTGCTGAAATGGAATTGGCACAGTGGTGGACTAAGTTTCAGACGGCTAATGAAAATGAACAGAAAAAAATGACACGCCCCCCCAGAACAAAAAAGAAGGGAAAGGCGAGATCAAATAATAATAAAGTTAAAACAGATAATGGTTGATGTATATATAGGTCTGGGGAGTAATTTAGATAACCCGGGTGAAAAGATCAGACAAGCTAGATTGTCTATTAGCAGGCAAGCAGGACTGAAACAGCTTAAGTTTTCCAGTTTATATAGTAGTCCTCCAATGGGGCCTCAGGATCAGCCTGATTATGTTAATGCTGTGATGAGTGTGCAAACAGATTTAGCTGCAATCGAGTTATTAAGAGTGCTACAGAAAATTGAAAATGATTTTGGTCGTGAGCGCAAAGGTGAGCGTTGGGGAGCAAGAACATTGGATCTTGATGTCTTGTTATACGGGGATCAGCAAATTGAACAGCCCGATTTAATTGTGCCTCATGTTGGTGTTTCTGAAAGAGCTTTTGTACTGTATCCGATGCAGGAAATAGCGACGAATGACTTGTTTATTCCAGGTAAGGGATATATTAACGATCTCATGCTTAAGTGTCCTTTAGATGGTTTGGAGAAAATAGATTAATGGCAGGCTATGTAGAAAATCAGGCTGCTCCTGCACTGACTATACTTGACTTGGTTGCAATGAAGTTGGCGGCTGAAAAGATTTCCTGTTTGACAGCCTATGATGCTAGTTTTAGCCAGCTTATTGATCAGGCGGGTGTCGATGTGATGTTAGTTGGTGATTCCTTAGGCATGGTTATTCAAGGCAAGGAAACAACTGTCCCTGTTTCAGTGGATGATATGGTTTATCACACTCAATGTGTGGTGAATGCGCGTAAGCGGGCTTTCGTTATTGCTGATTTGCCATTTTTAAGTTACGGCACAACAGAGCTGGCGATGAAAAATACGGCTAAGTTAATGCAGCAGGCCGGGGCGCAGATGGTTAAACTGGAAGGTGCACATTTGCAGATTATTGAGTTTCTAGTTGGGTTTGGAGTGCCTGTTTGTGGGCATTTGGGTTTGTTGCCTCAATCAATTAATCAGCTAGGAAAGTATAAAGTTCAGGGGAAATCAGTACAAGATGCAGAGAAAATTGCTGAAGATGCTATGAAAGTAGAGCAGGCAGGTGCTAGTTTGCTGATTTTAGAATGTGTTCCAGCTGTATTGGCAGAGAAAATTGCGAAAAAATTAAGCATTCCTGTGATTGGTATAGGTGCTGGCCTGGGCTGTGATGGGCAAGTTCTGGTGCTTTACGATATGCTAGGCATTAGTTTAGGCAAGCGCCCCAGGTTTTCCCAAAACTTTATGCAAACAGCCGGGGATATTCCTGGTGCTATCCAGCAGTATCATCATGCAGTTAAGAATCTCGACTTTCCTGCGCCTCAGCACAGTTATTAAGATCTATGCAGAAAGTAAGCAGCATTATTGAATTACAAACCAAGCTTAAGCTTTGGCGTAAACAGGAGCAGACGATTGCTTTTGTTCCTACCATGGGTAATTTACATGCAGGGCATATTAAATTAGTGACCGAGGCCAGAAAAAAGGCAGATAAAGTTGTTGTTAGTCTGTTTGTAAACCCTGCTCAATTTGGCGTAGGTGAAGATTTTGAAAGTTATCCAAGGACAGAGCTTGAAGATGAGCGGAAATTAGTCAAAGCATCGGCTGATTTGTTATTTATCCCTTCCGTTTTTGAAATGTATCCTGGCAAGGCAGCAACGACTGTTTCTGTAGCAGGCTTGTCATCATTGCATTGTGGAGCTCATAGATCGGGGCATTTTGATGGTGTTGCGACTGTTGTGAGTAAGCTGTTTAATATGGTTCGGCCAGATATGGCTATATTTGGTGAAAAGGACTTTCAGCAATTGGCCGTGATAAGAAAAATGGTTCAGGACTTGAATATAGCCGTGGAAATTTTTGGGGTTGCTACAGAAAGAGAGATTGATGGCCTGGCCATGAGTTCTCGTAATGCTTATTTGACTCAGCCAGAAAGAAAAGTTGCCCCTCAGTTATATCAGGCATTATGTCAGGCGCGAGAGCTTGTATTGCAGGGCACAATGGGTTTTCAAAAAATTGAGCAGCAACAGATAAAGCAACTGCAGAAGGCAGGGTTCAAACTGGATTATTTTTCTATTTGTAAAGCGGATGATTTACAGCTTGCTGCTGAGAATGATAATGAGCTGGTGATTCTTGCAGCAGCCAGACTGGGAAAGCCTCGTCTGATTGATAATGTCTATTTTTCTACCGCAGTAAGCGGCAAGCATTAGTGGTTTTACTGCTTTGGTTGGATGGATAAAGGAAGCATGATCGCAAAATGTCGGGTTATGTTATCTCGCTACACTCAATAAGCTAACCCGACCTACGATAATACTTTGTTTTAAAGTCCTCCCTTGCTTGGGAGGGTTGGGGAAAGGAGGAAATAAAGCACTCTCTTCTTCAATATTCTTTTAAGAATGACAGGTTTTCTATCCATCAAAGCAAAATTGTTACGCTCCTAGGTTCTACAGCTGTTTTTTAGTGGTTCCCTTTCTTTTTATGGATTTATAGTGAAGTTTTATTTGGACAAAATATGAAAATTTCTGTTTTTTTATTAATGTTGATAGTGAGTTTTTCGTCTTTTTCAGCGACATCAAATCAAAAAGAAATTTTAGATTCAGTTGAAAAATTGAAGGAAAGCAATGCTAAATTATTAGCTATTGATAGTGATGAATCAATAAATCAGCTGCTGGAAGAAAAGACAATTATTTTGGATGTATTGATGGCGAAATTGAGAATAGAGCCAAGCTCTCAATTGCCGGCTTATGAGGTTCAAAATGAATTAGCTTATTTGGAATCTCGTATTAGCGTTAATACGGAAAGAGGAAATCTTCTTGCCGCCTTGCGAGATCAAACAAAATTAAAAGCTTATCTGGCTAATCAGGAAATTAGGCAATTTCTAAGATATTTAATTGAATCATCAAATAGCTATCAAACCATAGAGTCAATTGTTGGTAGGGCACAAACAGAATTAGAGGCTAATTTAAAAAAAGAAACTAAATTACTTTTACCTGAGGCTGCGGTGAAGGGCTTGGTATTTCAGGCCTTGCAAAAAAATCATCACTTATTTTTACAAGCGACTAATAGTTACCGGGATATTTTACATTATGTAATCAATAACCCCAGGCAAATTGCTTCAGTTCACTGGTTTCAAGAGTTTTCATTATTATCGGCTATTTCATATATCAATCATTTTGATTTTGTACATCCCATTAATAATAAATTATCTCCCTTTAAGATAGATGCTGGAGGCGTACTTCTTTCATTTGTCATTATTTTTTTGGTATATATTAGTTACCCCTTTGTCTTTAGGTGTAGCCGCTGGTGTGTAGAAAATCATGTGATCGATAAGGATGTTGAGCATGAGGAATTAATTTATCTCGAAATTAGAAGACCAGCCCGAACATTGTTAGTGTTTTTTGGCATTAACCTCGGTGCTCATGCCTTGTTTTATAAAACAGATTATCGAGGCTCTTTAGAAGGAGTGTCTTTTATTATTTATAGTCTGCTTTTTATCTGGCTGTTTTTTAAGATTATTGACAGTGTTGTTCTGGTTCAGGTAGAAAAATTAGCCAGTTCAAATAAAGAATTAAGAAAAGAACTGTTTAACCTGGCCGTGCAAGTTATCAAAGGTCTGGTGATTATTGTTATATTAGCTTTTGGTTTAAGTCATTTTGGCATTAGTTTGACTGCCATTATGTCAACATTAGGTGTCGGTGGCTTGGCGTTTGCTTTGGCAGCAAAAGATACCTTATCTAATTTGTTTGGTGGCGTTACCATCTTATTTGATAATGTTTTTCGTATGGGAGACTGGATTAAAGTGGGGGATGTTGAAGGCACAGTGGCTGAAATTGGTTTGCGTAGTACCACGGTGCGAACTTTTGATAATGCCTTGATTGCCATTCCTAACTCTATAGTTTCTGTTTCCAGTGTCAAAAACTGGAACCGTCGAGCAGTAGGACGCCGTATAAAAATGTATGTGGGGGTGACTTACGAAAGTAATATGGATGATATTCGCCAGGCCTTGGAAGATATTCGGGGAATGTTGAAAAATCATCCTGATATTGCCAACCCCACCCATAAATTAACCAGTAAAAAACGAAACTTTAAGTTTACTTCACAAGCCGATACTCATGGAATCAAGACAACTCAGCTGGTTTTTATGGACAGATATGGTGATTTTTCTATTGATATATTGATTTATTGTTTTGCCAGAACGGTTGACTGGGCTGAATGGCTGGCTGTAAAAGAGGATGTTTTGTTTAAAATAGCGGAGATTTTACAGCAAAATAATTTAGAGTTTGCTTACCCTACACAAGTGAGAATTCATAGGGCTGAGCCGAATAATGAGATGTCTATATTGCCTACAGTTGAATAGCGATGGTTTTTTCGAGTTTTGAAAGGCTGGCACATTTGGGTATAATGACATCCTCATAGGGCTTCAAATATATATTTAATATGCAAACAACGATGCTTAAAGCAAAGTTACATCGAGCGACAGTCACCCATTCAGAACTTGGTTATGAAGGTTCGTGTGCGATTGATGGTAAGATTTTAGACTTTTCTGGTATTAGAGAATACGAACAAATTCAAATATATAATATAAACACAGGTGGACGTTTTACTACTTACGCAATACGAGCGGAAGAGGGTTCTGGTGTGTTTTCTGTGAATGGTGCGGCGGCTCGACTTGCTTGCGAGGGTGATTTAATTATTGTTTGTGCCTTTGCAGCATTTGATAAAAAAGAGTTGGAAAATTATAAACCCACACTGGTCTATTTTAATGATCAGAATGAGGTCACGCATTCAAGTCATTCTATCCCGGTTCAAGCTGCATAAATCTTTTATAGATAGCTTTTAAGTCGCTATTGATTCATGCTATCTAAAGTTCTCGCAATAACTCCAATAAAGTACTGTAAAGCTATGTAGGGTGAGGTTTTCTCACCCACATCAGTGATCATGGTGAGACTGTCTCTTCGCGTGAAATCGTTACCTTTCTGAAACATTTATTTCATTATTTTTTTCGGTCAAGGTGATGCTTTGTTCTACTTCCCCCAATGTTTTCTGTAGTCCTATTCTTGTTTTGGTGTTAATGATTATTGGTGATTTTATAGAACCTTTAATTGTTGGGTGGGCAGCAGAGTCAGGGCTGTCATCTCGATGAAGAATCAGTAATATTAATAAATCATCAATAGACTCAATGTTTAAAGTCTTTTCTTCCTGCTCAGTTAAGGCAAATTGGTAATTGATATTGAAGTGTTCAGGAAGAGCAACAGAAAAGGCTGTATTTTCATCGCTTAAAGATTGCAGGGAATAGACAATCTCACTACCTTCTAATTGAAACAGTTGAAATTGGCTGAGATCTTCAAAACCAGGAATACCCTGAGGAAAAGTAATGTGTGATTCAGAGTCAATTGTATGAGGGCTAAACGCTTTTGATTCGATTTCCATATGACTAAGTTGGGCTGATTAATTGATTAAACATATAGTTAATATATATCATAGAAGAATATTTACAAGATGCAGAGGGTAATTAGGCTGAATGTAGACCCCTGGATCAGTTTTTTTGAATTTAGACGTTCTCTACATTGCATCAGGAAATTCTTCTGTGTATCCTGCTGGGTATTTTATAATCTTTTAGTACAGCCTTTCTGTGGATGATGAGATAGATGCAAATTAATTTGATATCGGTAGGAAACAAAATGCCAGGCTGGGTGCAGCAAGGTTATGATGAATATGCTAAGCGTATGCCTAAAGAATGTGATTTGCATCTTAAGGAAATTATGCCTGGCAAACGAGGGAAAAATAGTGATGTTGCAAGGATAGTCAGAGATGAAGGTGAGCGTATGATTCAGGCCGTACCAGCAAAATCTCATATTGTTACTCTGGATATTCCTGGTAAACCATGGACTACCCCTGAGCTGTCCGTTGCCATGAAGCGGTGGATGGAAAGTGGGCAGAATGTGGCATTGATGATTGGTGGGCCAGAAGGCTTGGCTGATTCTGTTAGAGATATTGCCCGAGAATCATGGAGTTTGTCTAAATTAACGTTTCCTCATCCCGTGGTCAGAATTCTTGTTGCTGAGCAGTTATACCGCGCATGGAGTATTTTAAACAACCACCCCTATCACCGATGAATGAACAGCTTATTTTAGCCTCGGCTTCTCCAAGGCGACGGGAATTATTAGATCAAATTGCTGTCAGCTATATAGTCAATGCAGTAGATATTGATGAAACACCTAAAGATGCAGAAATAGCGCAGCATTATGTGATCCGAGTTGCAGCAGAAAAATCAGCGGCTTGTTTGCAATTGTTGTCACCAACACTGCCTATTTTAGCGGCGGATACCAGTGTGGTGATTGAAGGGGAAATTTTAGGCAAGCCAGAAAATGAGGCGCATGCCATGCAAATGTTGCAAAAATTATCGGGCAAAACACACTCTGTTTATAGTGCTGTTTCTGTTAGAGGTAAGGCAGGCCATCATCAGGCATTGAGTATTACAGAAGTGACATTTAGAAAAATTGAGCCGACAGAAATCAAAGCGTATTGGAAAACAGGGGAGCCTCAGGGAAAAGCAGGGGCTTATGCCATACAAGGCTTGGGTAGTATTTTTGTTGAGTCGATTAAAGGCAGTTTTTCTGGTGTTGTGGGATTACCATTATTTGAAACCGTAGAATTATTATCCAGACAGGGAATAAAAGTTATCACATGAGTGAAGAAATATTAATTAACGTTACTCCTCCTGAAACGCGTGTTGCTGTGATAGATAATGGCGTATTACAGGAATTAATCATAGAGCGAGAACAGCAAAAAGGCCTGGTAGGTAATATATATAAAGGTGAGGTTTGTCGAGTTTTACCCGGTATGCAAGCCGCTTTTGTCGATATCGGGCTTGATAAAGCTGCATTTCTGCATTTATCAGATTTTAGCAATAAAGAACTAGAAAAGAAGGGCTCAGAAAATATTGAGCATTATTTACGTCAAGGTCAGGCAATTGTCGTTCAGGTTACAAAAGATCCCTTAGGTACCAAAGGTGCCAGGTTAACAACAGAAATTTCAATTCCTTCCCGGTTCCAGGTTTATATGCCTTATGCCAACAACTCGGGCGTTTCACAACGTATCGAATGTGAAAAAGAACGTAATCGACTCAGGCAGTGTATCGAACAGTTCCAGGAGAAAAATCAAAGTGGGGGCTTTATCGCCAGAACAGCGGCTGAATGTGTAGATGAACCCGTGTTATTTTCTGATATGACTTTTCTGACCAAGTTATGGGGCGCTATTTCTGAAAATATTGTGCTAGCAGGAAATAAAACCTTAATACATCAGGATTTATCTTTAAGTAGTCGCATATTACGAGACTTATACACCGATAGTATTCAAAGAATAAGAGTTGATTCTCGGGAAACTTATCAGAAACTGGTTGAATTCTCAGAAATCTTTGTGCCAGAAATAGTCCCTGTCATTGAACATTATTCGGGTGAAAGCCCTATGTTTGATATTTATAATATAGAAGATGAAATAACCAAGGCTTTAGATAGAAAAGTAAAGTTAAAGTCTGGTGGTCATTTGGTTTTTGATCAGACTGAAGCTATGACCACGGTAGATGTTAATACCGGTGGCTATGTCGGTGGGCGTAATTTAGAAGAAACCATTTTTAAAACAAATCTGGAAGCGGCGCAAACCATATCCAGGCAATTAAGATTACGGAATTTAGGTGGAATTATTATTATTGATTTCATCGATATGCAGAGTGAAGATCATAAGAAACAGGTTTTAGATGCGTTACAACGGAATTTGGATAAAGACCCCGCTAAAAACAAGATAACGGAGGTGTCGGTTTTAGGTCTGGTTGAAATGACGAGGAAAAGAACGCGGGAAAGTCTGGAGCATATTTTATGTGAGCCCTGCTGTGCCTGTGGAGGGCGCGGAGTGCTAAAAACTGCAGAATCAATGTGCTTAGAAATATTCCGTGAGATTATTCGCGAAGTCAGGCAATATAATGTTCAGGATTTACTGGTTCTTGCTTCGAATGAAGTGGTAGAAATGTTGCTGGATGAAGAAGCGGGAATGCTGGCCGAGCTAGAGTTGTTTTTGGGTGTCAGTATAAAGTTTCGTGCGGAAGCAGAATATAATCAGGAGCAGTATGATGTGGTTTTGTTGTAAAACAGCCTTGCGAAGGATAAGGAAATAGAGTGATCCATAAGGTTAAAGCGGTAACACAGCATATTTTTCTCAGTTTATTAATAGTTATTGCTATAAGCTTAAGTCTTGTTCGGTTTTTTTTATGGGGTGTGGAAAGCTATAAAACCGAGTTAGAAAACAAAATTTATCAAATGACAGAAATACCGGTTGAAATTGGTGTGTTACGTGCGGGCATGCGAGGTTTTAACCCAGAAATTGTTTTAAAAAACATAGAGGTTCTGACGCCAGATAAGCAGACTTCCCCAGCAATCGAATTAGAGCAAGTCCGCTTAGGTATAAACCTGATGGATTTAATCTGGAGTCAACAACTTTTACCTTCTAGCTGGGTGACTCTGGTCGGTGTTAAATTATCCATTGTGCGAAAAGAAGATGGTAGTCTATCCATTGCCGGGCTAAATTCAAATGAGTCAGAGCAACCTTTTTGGTTATTAAAAGGCGGTCGCTACGAGGTGTTAAAAAGTGAAATCACCTGGTTAGATCAACAACGACATGCTGCGCCCCTGGTGTTTGATAATGTTGATTTACTGATTAAAAACCAGTTCGATTCAGAAAAGCATGAGATTCATTTGCTAAGTCAGTTGCCGAGGCAGGTGGGGGAAGCGTTAAGGGTCTCAATGTCTATTGAAGGCAATGTTTTTGAAACAGATAGTATCAATGGTCTTGTTTATATCAAAGGGAGTGATATACAGTTCGCCGAGATTTTAACCGGAGAGCAACCATTAGGACTAAAAATAAATGCGGGCTCAGGTGATTTTGAATTATGGAGTCAATGGCAGAAATCAAAAAATGTTGCTCTGCTTGCTAATGTTCAGGCAAAAAATGTCAGCATTAAAAAACAACAACAGGTTTTTAAGTTTGATTCACTACAGAGTGACTTTAATGGCTTTAAGAGGTCTTTAGGCTGGCAGTTTGGGGTGAGTGATTTTGTTGCTAGTACAGCGGGTAAAACATGGCCGCCAGCAAGCTTTAATGTAGCTGTTAATAATGAAATAACGCAATTTTCCACTGTAATAAAACAGCTGGATATTCAGCTGTTTTCCGAGTTGAGTCGTTTTTTTGCGCCATTAGAACCGCAGCTAGAAACTTTGCTTTCTAAGCTGGAGTTAAAGGGGCAGATAAACGATTTTTCGGCTTATATTGATACAGAAAAACACAGTTATGCCTTCAGTGGTGTGTTCAATAATATTTTCAGCTCAGCTTATACCGATTTTCCACAAATAAAAAACTTAACTGCCAGTGTCCACGGTTCAAATGAATCGGGTATATTAGCTTTTCATACAAAGCAAGGTAGTTTGTATTACCCTGATGTTTTTAGAGCACCGTTTTTAATTAAGCAATTGAGAGGGGGGCTAACATGGCAGCAACAAGCCGATCAGTGGCTAGTTAAATCAGATTATTTACTGTTGAATATTAAGGATGCAGAAACTGAAAGCAAGCTGTTTTTAACTATTCCTAAAAATGAGTCAGCGGCATTTATAGATCTGCAAAGTTCTTTTTCCAAGCTAGATGATGTCAGTGCGATACCGCAATATTATCCTGAACGCATTATGGGTAAAGATACTCTGGAGTGGCTGGATAATGCATTTGTAGCAGGGAAAATAGAGCGAGGTAGACTGCTGCTCTATGGTGAACTTAATCAATTTCCTTATCTTCAAGGTCAGGGGGTATTTGAGGTGGTGCTTGATGCAACTGAGCTGGAATTACAAGTTTCATCTGATTGGCCGAATTTAAAAAATATAACGGCAGAAATTTTATTTGAAAAAGAAAGTTTAACCGTTACGGCAAATCATGCTGAGGTCAGCGGCCTGAATATTACGCATACTATCGTGAAAATACCCTCTTTTGAAAATAGTCAGTATCTACTAGCAGAAGGATTGGCAGAAGGTGGGCTGGCAGATGGCTTAAAGTATTTGCAGCAAACACCTATACATGCAGATGTTGATCAGTTTTTAGATGCAGTGCAGCCATCAGGGCACCTAAATCTTGAACTGGATTTTAAAGTGCCTTTGGTTGATGAGGTTGACGCGGTAGTTGATGGCGTTGCACATTTAAAACAAACAACTTTAAATATTAAAGCGATAGATTTAAATGTGAGTGATGTGGAAGGTGATTTAAGTTTTACTGAAAAAGGCTTGTTTAGTGAAAATATAAGGGCTAAAGCTTTAGGCTACCCTATCAAGATAGCGGTTGATAATGATGACTTTAATACCTCTATCAGTGTGACAGGAAAGACAGCTATTAAAGAATTAAAAAAGCAATTTGGTTTTTTTAATGCTGAGATGCTTGCTAAAGGCAGGCTCAGGGGGGTAAGTAATTATCAGCTTAAACTTGAATTGCCTGCGGTAGAGGGTCAGTCGGCAAAATTAAATCTTAAAACAAATTTAATAGGGATATCTAGTCGCTTACCTGGCTTATTAAATAAAAGTGGCGCTCAAAATAAGAAATTAAATCTCAGCTTATTACTAAATGATAAAGAATTATTGCCACTGTCATTAAATTATAATAATGCGGTTAAAGTGGCAATGAATATTGATAAGCAACAAAACGAGCTACATTCGGCTCATATTGTTTATGGTCATGGTCGGGCTATTGTGCCAAAACAAAAAGGCATAAAAATTAATGTTGAGAAAGATGCTTTTGATATGGCAGCATGGTCTGGAGTTCTAGCTAGCCCAAAGAAGCAGCAATCTAAGCTAAAACTCAACGAAATTAGTATCATCACTAAAGATTTACAGTGGAAAGATAATCACTATGGACCTTTTGAGATCGCGACCAAGCGTTTTGGCAAGCAATGGCGAGGGAATCTGACTTGTTCGGCAGCAAAAGGCGCTTTTGTTGTTCCTGTTAATCATTCAGATAAAGATAAAATAAAGTTAGAGATGGCCTATCTTAATCTGGCTGAACTGTTGAAAATTGATTTTCAAACTGAAGGTTTTGAAAGCAAAGATATGCCGCTTATTGATGTTTTTAGCGAACAGTTTTTCTGGGGTAAGGCAAATTTAGGTGCGCTTGAAATAATTACGGAACGTGTTCCTTCAGGCCTCAGGTTTAAACAAATAGATATTTCTGCAAAAGACCATAAAATTGAGATGACTGCTGACTGGATAAAACAGGGGCAGGAAAGTTTAACTGATTTTCAGGGAACTTTGTCGGCTAATGATATGGGGGGGCTATTGTCCCAGCTAGGAAAGGCCAATGATTTGAAGGAAAGCAGTGCAAATATTACTTTTGCAGGTCGATGGCCAAAAGCGCCTTATCAGTTTTCCTTGTCTGAGTTGGACGCGGAGCTTGATTTGCAATTAGAGGATGGACGAATATCGAGTATAGAGCCTGGATTAGGTCGGGTTTTAGGCCTGATTGCAATGGAACAATGGATTAAGCGCTTGACCCTTGATTTTGGTGACTTGTATAAAAAAGGCCTTAGCTTCAATAGTATTAAGGGTTCATTTAATATAACTAAAGGCATTGCGCATACAACTGATTTAATGGTTGATGCTATTCCTGCTCAAATTACCCTTGTTGGAGAGGCTGACTTATTAACACAAACGCTTGATCAGCATATTAGAGTGGTACCGAAAAGTTCAGGCGCTCTACCTATAGCTGGTACAATTGTCGGCCGTATTGCAGGAACAATCACTCAGGCCGTAACCAGTGATTATAAAGAAGGTTATTTTTTTGGTTCCGAATATCATGTCACTGGAAAATGGGAAGATATTAAAGTGAAAGCTCTGCATGAACAGGATGGCGTTTTAAAGAAAACCTGGTCAGGCTTGATGGATTTTTCCTGGATGAATCCAGTCACTGAATAAAGTTTTCGATGCTAGAAGTAAGGGTTTAATGTTTTAGACGTTTGAATTTATAAGAATTAGAATAAAGAGAATAAGAATGAGTAAATGTGCAGCTATCCAAATGGCATCAAGTCCAATTGTTGGCTCTAATCTATTAGAAGCAGGGAAATTAATTGCCGAAGCAGCCAATGCAGGGGCAAAATTAATTGCTTTGCCAGAGAACTTTGCCCTTATGGGCGAACATGAGTTAGATAAAGTTAAAGTTCGGGAAGCCGATGGAGTCGGTCCGATACAAACATTTTTATCAGAAACAGCTAAAAAACATGCGGTCTGGCTAGTGAGTGGAACCATACCCCTGGTTGCAGATGCTGATAATAAAGTTAGAGCGGCATGCCTGGTTTACAACGACAAAGGTGAACGGGTTGCGCGTTATGACAAAGTCCATTTATTCGATGTCTTTGTTCCTGAGACTAATGAAGAATACAGGGAATCAGATTCCATTGAGAGTGGAGATGAGCCTCTGGTTATCGATACCCCCTTTGGACGACTAGGTATTGCTATCTGTTACGACTTGCGATTCCCTGAATTCTTTAGAAAAATGCAGGAACAACAGGTAGATATAGTCATTGTTCCTGCCGCTTTTACAGCAGAAACAGGCGCTGCGCACTGGGAAGTGTTATTGCGAGCCAGAGCAATAGAAAACTTATGCTACATTATTGCTCCTAACCAGGGGGGCTTTCATGTCAATGGGCGTAAAACATTTGGGCACAGCATGATTGTTGATCCGTGGGGAGTGGTTTTAGATCGTTATAAAACCGGGCCTGGTTTTGTCAGTGGTGAGATAGATATAGAGCATTTAGGAAAAATGCGAGCCTCGTTTCCGGTATTAGATCATCGACGTATTTTTTGTAAATAAATTATTACTATGGTTTTAAAAAATAGTTGGCTATTGTTTTTAATAACATTATTTGTCGGCGCTTGTTCGGAGGCTAAAAATACACGTTATAAAGATACCAGTGTACTTGAGAGCCCCCCAGTAATGGACATTGTTGAAAAGCCAAAAGCTGTCGTTAAAGAGACTGAAAAAATAGAAAATACTGGCTTAGGCGATGTTGTTAAGCTGGTAGGTTCTGACGAACAACCCGTGATACAGATAAAAAAGATATTTGATCGCTCATGGGATATCGTGGGAGAGGGTTTAAAGCTCAGTGAAATAGAAATAAGCGATAAAAACAGAGAAGAAGGTGTTTACTATCTAAGATTTGATCCTGATAACAGATCCTCGAAAGATTCAGGTTTGATGGACAGTATGGCTTTTTTATTTTTTGCAGATGATTATGACGAAGCGCCTTATAAACTGACCGTTATATGGAAAGACAGTAGTACCGAAGTGACTGCAGAGCTTGTTGATGAACAGAGTGATGATTTTCTGGATGATGGTAAAGGCGACTTCGATGGCTCTGTTGATTCAGGGGCTAAGTTAATTAAAGCCTTGTATAAAACAATTCGGGATGATTTACCGAATGATTAGACGGTCTAAAACTAATCAGCAAGTGAGGTTTTAGCCTCACTTAAGCTCATGCTGAGCAAAGCTTTATATATTTTATCTTAATTACTCCGCGTAAAATGATGGGGGTGGCTCTGAAGCCCTCCCTTGCTGGGGAGGGGTGGGTGAGGAGAGCTTAAAATAGATTGTTTTTTCTTATTCTTTTTGTTTTTAGAAATAAAAAATAAAGCATTTTACAAAAGAGAATTGTTTAATTTCTCCTCTCCCAACCCTCTCGGCAATAGCTCCTGCATTGCTTTACTTACCTACAACAGTGTAGGCATCCAGCAGCAGAGGGCTTAAAAGCTGTACCCAATATTTTGCGCTAATAATTTAAGCATATTAATAATCAGGGCGCGCAGGTCTTTAGCCTGCATTATAAAAGGCGGACTAAAGTTCCGAGCCCCAAAGTTATGGACATTATTTTATGCATGTTCCTTATTAATTAAATACCCCCAAACACATGTTAAACCAAGTAAAACAATCCATATTAACGCCGTATGGTATGCAAGAAAAAGATATTGATACCATTATGGATAGCATGCTCAGTGCGCCAGTAGACGATGCGGATATTTATTTCCAGTCCAGTCACTTTGAGTCATGGGTGCTAGAAGGTGGCATCGTTAAAGAAGGTGCGCATAGTATAGAAAAAGGCGCGGGTGTACGTGTTGTCTCAGGTGAGAAAACAGGCTTTGCCTATAGCGACAGGATAGAGCTTTCAGTCTTGCTGGCAGCGGCAAAAAATGTCAAAGCCATTGCCAGACAAGGACAAAATGTACAAAGAAAAGTGGATGTTGCTGCCAACAGGACAAATTACTACCAGCCTATAAACCCTTTAAAATCACTTGCTGATCAGGAAAAAATTAATTTATTGCGTAAGGTCGATGTCGAAACCCGCAAACTGGATAGTCGTATTGAAGAAGTGATCGTCAGCCTGGTTGGTGTCGATGAGCAAATTTTAGTGGCCAATCAAGATGGCTCATTAGCAGCGGATATTCGTCCACTTACCCGCATGAGTGTGTCGGTCATTCTTGAAGAAAATGGCAAGCGCGAACAAGGCAGTATGGGGGGCGGTGCCAGAACAGATTATGGTTACTTTTTAGACCAGAATAAAGCCATAGAATATGGCAAAGAAGCAGTCAGGCAAGCTATTGTTAATCTTGAAGCTGTCGATGCTCCGGCAGGTAATATGACGGTTGTATTAGGCCCAGGCTGGCCGGGTATTTTATTGCATGAAGCAATAGGACATGGTTTAGAAGGTGACTTTAACCGTAAGGGCACTTCTGCTTTTAGTAATAAAGTGGGGCAGCGAGTCGCTTCCGAGTTATGTACCGTAGTTGATGATGGAACGCTACAAGATAGACGCGGCTCCTTGAGTATAGATGATGAAGGCGTACCTTCCGAAAACACTGTGCTGATAGAAAAAGGCATATTGAAAGGCTATATGCAGGACAGGATGAATGCCCGGTTGATGGGTGTTAAATCCACGGGTAATGGTCGACGCGAATCGTATGCCCATATTCCTATGCCACGAATGACTAACACTTATATGTTGCCAGGACAGCATGATCCTGCGGAAATTGTTAAATCAGTTAAAAAAGGCCTGTATGCCAAGAATTTTGGCGGCGGCCAGGTAGATATTACCTCTGGAAAATTTGTATTTTCAGCCAGTGAAGCGTACCTGATTGAAGATGGCAAAATTACTCGACCCGTAAAAGGAGCGACACTTATTGGTAATGGGCCTGAGGTATTAACTAAGGTTTCTATGGTGGGCAATGATTTAGAGCTAGATGCAGGTGTGGGTACTTGTGGAAAAGAAGGTCAAAGCGTACCTGTTGGTGTCGGACAGCCTACAATCAAAATTGATGGCTTAACTGTCGGTGGAACCAGCGTTTAATAAAGAGAATTATTGTGCAAAATCAAGAAGAAATTAATAGATTAAAAAATCTGGTTCAGGATTTACTGGATGAATCAAAAAAACAAGGTGCAACTTCAGTAGAAGCGGGCTTAAGTGTAGATAATGGACTTTCAGTGACCGCTCGATTGGGTGAGGTTGAAACTATAGAGCATCACTGTGATCAAAGTTTGGGTGTTACGGTCTATGTTGGACAAAAGAAAGGTTCCGCAAGTACCAATGACTTTTCTAAGGAATCAATTAAAGAAACGGTTAAAGCCGCCTGTAGTATCGCCAGTTTTTCCAGTGAAGATGAATATGCAGGCTTACCAGATAAAGACAGATTAGCAACAGAGTTTCCTGAACTTGATAGAAATCATAGCTGGGATATAGATGCCGAAGCAGCGATTAAAATTGCCGTGGAATGTGAAGATGCAGCACGATCGTATCATCAGGAAATTAATAATTCGGAAGGCGCTTCAGTTAATAGTCATCAAGGTATTCAAGTTTTAGGCAATAGTCTGGGTTTTTTGCAAGGCTATCAATCTACCCGCCATTCAATAAGCTGTTCAGTATTGGGTGAGCGCGATGGCGATATGCAACGTGATTATTGGTATAGCGTCTCCAGAAAAGCTGATCAGTTAGAGTCTGCTAAAAGCGTTGGTATAAAAGCTGCAGAACGAACCATTAGTCGATTGGGCGCAAGAAGCCTGAGTACACGCCAATGCCCAGTGCTTTATTCAGCTGAGGTTGCTTCAGGTTTAATTGGGTCTCTTATCGGGGCGATAAGTGGGGGTAGCTTATATCGAAAATCAAGTTTTCTACTGGATGCTTTAGGGACACAGATTTTACCAGAGTTCATTCACATTCATGAGCAACCGCATTTGAAAATGGCATTAGGTAGTTCAAACTATGATGCTGAAGGCGTTGCCACAGCAGCAAGAGATATAGTGACCGACGGCATATTGCAGGGCTATGTATTAAGTAGTTATTCGGCAAGAAAGCTAGGGATGAAAACTACGGGCAATGCCGGTGGCGTACATAATTTAGTTGTTGATGCCGGAGAAAATGATTTTACAGCTATGCTGAAACAATTGGATACAGGCTTATTAGTCACTGAGCTTATGGGACAAGGTGTCAATAGAGTAACAGGTGATTACTCTCGTGGTGCATCAGGCTTCTGGGTGGAAAATGGACAAATACAATATCCGGTAGAAGAAATCACTATCGCTGGTAATTTAAAAGATATGTATAAAAATATTGTTTCTGTCGGTAATGATATTGATTACAGAGGAAATGTTAGAACCGGATCTATCTTGATTGAGCAGATGTCTATTGCTGGTGAGTAATAGCGGTGGAGCTATGAGAGGTAGAGCACCATTACAGGAGTCTCTGCTTTAAAGCCCTCCCTTGATGGGGAGGGTTGGGTGGGGAGAGAATAAAATAATTCTCTTTTTCAATATTCTCTTTTACCGAGAGATGGGGGAAATAAAACAATGCTGTATTCCAATCGCCTCTAAATCCCTTGCAAAACATCCTCAATCAACTGCGGTCCACGATAAATCAAGCCACTATAAACTTGCACCAGACTAGCGCCAGCCGTTAATTTATCCTTGGCATCCTGTCCTGATAAAATGCCACCTGCCGCGATAATTGGGATTTTTCCATTAAGTTCAGCAGATAAACCAGCAACCACATAGGTTGATTGATCTCTAACAGGTGCGCCACTTAAGCCCCCTGTTTCTTCAGCATGGATATGGCCTTGAATAGCCTCTCTGGAAATAGTGGTGTTAGTTGCAATCACCCCGTCAATATCAAATTCCAGTAACAGTTTAGCAATATGAAGTATTTCGCCATCATCTAAATCCGGTGCGATCTTAACCACAATGGGAGTGTATTTGTTATGAGTTTTTTGCAAAATTAATTGCTCTTCTTTTAATGAAGATAAAAGGTTTTTAATCTCATCGCCTTGCTGTAACTGGCGCAGGTTTTTGGTGTTGGGTGAAGAGATATTAAGGGTAATATAACTAGCCAGGGTATAGCTTTTGCGTAAGCCGATTAAATAATCTTCAGTTGCATCTTTAATTGCAGTATCAAAGTTTTTGCCAATATTGATACCTAAAACACCTTGGTAATTGGCTTTTTTTACTTGTTCAAGCAGATGGTCCACTCCAAGATTATTAAAGCCCATGCGATTAATAATCGCTTCATGCTCAGGTAATCTGAACAAGCGAGGTTTTGGGTTTCCGGGTTGAGGTCTAGGTGTCACTGTGCCTATCTCTAAAAAACCAAAACCCAAGGCCGCCAGGGCATCAATATAGTCACCATTTTTATCAAGCCCCGCCGCTAATCCCACTGGGTTTTTAAAATCCAGCCCCATAACCGTAACAGGTTTGTTATCAGAACTGGCCTTGCTTAAGGCAGATAGGCCGGTTTTATCAGCAAATTTTAATAATTTTAACGTGACGTTATGAGAAAGCTCTGGGTCAAGTGAAAATAAAGCTGGGCGAAGTAAAGGGTAAAGGTTCATAGTATTTAGTTGCTCTTAGCCCTCTCCTGCTGGAGAGGGTTGGGTGAGGAGATTCAAAAGGTTTCTTATAAGATGAAATTGTAGGCTATGTCAACTTATAAGGCTCAGGATCAACGCAAGGTTTTCTATCTAAAATTAAATCAGCCATTAAACAGGCTGATGCGGGGCCCATCACCAAGCCATTTCTAAAGTGACCCGCATTAATGCTCAGGTTATTAATTTCCGGGTGCTTATCTATATAAGGTATGCCTTGCTTGGTGCCAGGTCGTAAGCCTGCCCAATGATTAATGATGGGAAAGTTATTTAAGGCTGGGAATAACTCAGTCGCCAAATCAGATAATTTCTCCTTGGCTTCATTTGAAGTACTCTTATCAAATTCAGTATGCTCAACAGAGCTGCCGGCTAATATTTTTCCATCACGACGAGGGATTAAATAATGATCTCCATCCAAAACCATATGCAATAAGGTTTCAGGTTTGGCATCAAATAATAGCATTTGCCCTTTGACAGGCGATATATCTGGCGTGTGAGAATCGTTGGGTAATAGTTTTTTGCTTAACTCAGCCGTCCAGGCTCCGGTGCAAATAATTAACTGATTAACCTCGATATTGCCTTTATCGGTTAATAGGCTGTTAACTTGTCCGTTACTGATTGCTGCATCAAGCACTGCACAGTTTTCTATAAAAGTAACGCCAGCAGCCAGTAAATAAGCTTTTAAAGACTTTAACAGTCTGGGGTTTCTGGCCTGGGCAATATTAGGTAGCCATAAAGGATTGATTGCTTGGGTATTTAAGCCATTAAGAAGTGAGCTGTCAGCTGCTTTGTAAGTAATCTCATGTTGCTCACACCAGGCGCTGGCCAGATCATTATCAGGGTTTTTACAGATCAACAGGCCGCAGTCATACCATTCAGGGTCTATTTGGGTGGCCTGGAATAAATCATTTGAAAGGGCTGAATAATGTTTATTACTTTCGATCACTAAAGAGCTGATTGCCTTGGGCTGACGCCAGGGATACAGTGGCAGTAATATACCTCCGCCTGCCCAGGATGATTCCTGACCAGAAAGTGATTTGTCTATCACTGTCACACTGTGACCCGCTGTAATAAATTCTCTGGCGGTTAATAAGCCGATAGCACCGCTGCCTATAATGGTAATGTCTGAGCTGTGATTCATGTCTTTTAAGGGGTTTTTCAGGATAAGTTGATCTGTAGCAAAAAAGAACTAAAGCACATAGTATACATTAGCTCCACAAAGCAGGTGGCTGTTGTTTTTTCTGTACAACTCTATAATGAATATTAGAATGTTGCTATATGTCATTGAAAGTACAGAGGTAAAAAAAATAATGATAAAACTTGTAAGGAATTAATTTAACTGCTACTATTACCACCGTGAATAACTTTTGTTGTATTTCAGCAAATTCAGTTTAATAATAACAACCTCTTGAGGGGGAAATCGATGATTAAAAAAACAAAGATTGCACTGAGCGTAGCAACAGCATCGCTAACATTAGCAGGAGCGTTGGTTTCTCCACAAGCAGCGGCTCAAACACAAGCAGAAGCAAACGCTAAAAAAACTGCGGCTTTAGAGTCACAAGTTAATCAAATGGCTGAGATGATGCAAGCAATGCAATCAGAATTAAGCCGTGTAAAAACAATTGCTGCTAATGCTGCTGATACAACTAAAGTACAAGAGTTGGATCAATGGATGGCTGCTGTTAAGAATGCACCTATTCAAGTTGCTTCTAAAGATCATCGTTTTAATGTGCGTGGTGGTTGGATGCATATGGATGATAATCGTGGTTCTACTAAGGATGCGTTGAATGCAGGTACAGGTGTTGGATCAGACATTCTAACTAGTGAAGTAGATCAAGATGCATTCTACTATGGTGGTGCAATAGACTTTAATATGAATAATGATTTATTCGGTCTAATGGATGGTGTATCTTTCGGTATCGAATTAGGGATTGAATATTCAGAGTTGGGTGAAAGAGAAGAAAGTGGTTTAACACGAGCTATTACTACATTGGATAATGGTACTGGAGCGGCGGCGGCTGGAAACCTGCAGCAAGATGTAACAGTTAATATGTTAAGAGTGAGTGCAGCTCCTAAAATAAGATTTATGGAAGGTAGCAAGTTAAGACCTTGGTTAATCCCATTAGGTTTAGATTTAAATATTATCAGTCCTCCATCTGATGCGGTAACCGTGTTAAATTCTGGTATGCAGTTTGGTGCGGGTGTTGACTACGAAATTCTTCCTGGTATTTATGCTGGTGTTGATGGTCGTTATCACTGGACTCCAGATGATGTTGATGGCGTAGATACAGATGGCTTCACCTTAGGTGGGTCAGTTGGCTTTGCATTCTAAGTTTAATTAAACTTAATGTATCCCAAGAAGGGAAGGTGTTAAAGCCTTCCCTTTTTTTATGGGCGGAAGATAATAGAGCAGGCTAAAGGCTAAAGTCAGGTA
>Ga0209494_1000157_pt1 | contig 28869 bp, 29 predicted proteins | sample EN1Hudseemescosm_FD_184628 | JGI IMG/M metagenome (GOLD analysis project Ga0209494, IMG submission 184628) | Methane-oxidizing microbial communities from mesocosms in the Hudson Canyon - EN1B Hudson Canyon (SPAdes) (version 2) | ecosystem: Environmental > Aquatic > Marine > Cold seeps | place... | reverse complement strand
CTGGCGGACAACGCCAAAGAATTGGTATTGCTAGAGCACTTTATAAACAAGCTAATGTGCTGATATTTGACGAAGCAACCAGTGCGCTAGATAACAAAACAGAGCATGAGGTGATGGAGGCAATTAGAGGTCTAGGTAAGGAGATAACAGTGCTTATTATTGCACATCGATTAACTACTTTGAAAGAGTGTGACCAAATTATTGAAATCTCAAAAGGGAATGTAGTAGAGCGTAAATACAAGGAAATAAAATGATTATAGATCAAGTTAAATTTATTGAGAGATATAAGAATTTTGATTCAGCTCTTTATTTTTTACAAAATACGGATTTCATAAACATTAAACCTGGAAGGTATGAATTTTCTGGAGATGAAATATATTATACAATTAGTGACTATAAAACTATACCTATTAAAGATGGCACCCTAGAAGGGCATAAGAAATATATTGATATACATTGTATTATTGAAGGAGATGAATTAATCGGATATGCATCATTAAATGATCAAGCAATAATTAAAGCATATGATTCAGAAAAAGACTATGCCTTATATAAAGGGAATGTAAACTTAATCAAGATGGTTCCAGGAATGTTTGCAATATTTTATCCAAATGATCTACACATGCCTGGCTTAAATAATATAGAGACAAAAATAAAGAAATTAGTAATAAAAGTAAAAATATTATGAAAACAGTATTAATAACTGGTGCAGATGGATTCATCGGCTCATACCTAACAGAGATGTTAGTAACTAAAGGGTATCAAGTAAAAGCCCTGTCTCAATACAATTCGTTTAATAACTGGGGCTGGCTAGAAGATATAAATTGTAAGGATAAAATAGAGGTACTAACAGGCGATATCAGAGACCCACACTACTGTAAACACATAACCAAAGATATAGATATAGTTTTTCATCTTGCGGCATTAATTGCTATTCCATACTCCTATGTGGCACCAGATAGTTATGTAGATACAAATATAAAAGGCACACTCAATATTTGTCAAGCAGCGAAAGAGAATGGAAATGTTAGAGTAATTCATACCTCAACCAGTGAAGTATATGGCACAGCTCAATATGTGCCGATAGATGAAAACCATCCTCTGCAAGCGCAATCTCCATACAGTGCAACCAAGATAGCCGCTGATGCTATGGCAATGAGTTTCTATAATGCTTTTGAGCTACCTGTGACTATCGCAAGACCTTTTAATACTTATGGCCCACGCCAATCCGCTCGTGCAGTAATCCCAACAATTATTACCCAAATTGCTAATGGAGCGAAAGAGATAAAGCTGGGTGATTTAACACCAACTAGAGATTTTAACTATGTAGAAGATACTTGTAGAGGGTTTATTGCAATAGCAGAAGAGGATAAAACCATAGGGGAGACGATTAATATAGGCTCTAACTTTGAAATTAGTATTTCAGATACACTGAATATCATCAAAGAATTAATGCAAAGTGATGTTAAATTTATTACAGACAAGCAACGAATTCGCCCTAAAAAATCAGAGGTCTTTCGCCTCTGGTGTGACAATAAAAAGATCAAGGAGTTAACTGGTTATACCCCTCAGGTTGATATCCGCATGGGTCTACAAAAGACTATTGATTGGATTACTCAGCCTGATAATTTGAAAACGTATAAAGCGGAAATTTACAATGTTTGATGGTTTTATTGAATTTGTTCGAGAAATTTATGGAACAAATGATTTTATACCTTTACATGAGCCTCGGTTTTCTGGGAATGAAAAAAAATACTTGATGGATACAATTGATTCTACTTTTGTATCAAGTGTTGGTAAGTATGTTGATGATTTCGAATTAGTTGTTGCCGAATATACAGGAGCAGGTTACGCCATTGCGACGGTAAATGGTACGGCAGCATTACACACAGCATTAGTTTTGGCTGGTGTACAAGATAATGATGAAGTGATCACGCAATCACTTACATTTGTGGCTACTTGTAATGTTATTCGCTATTGTGATGCAGAGCCTGTATTTGTAGATGTAAGTAAGGAAACTCTTGGGCTTTCACCTGATAGTATGGCTTCTTTTCTTGATGAATTTTGTGAAGTTGGTAATGATGGTTTTTGCCGGAATAAAAAAACAAATAAAATTATTCGTGCATGTGTCCCTATGCATACTTTTGGCTTTCCTGTTGAGTTAGATGAAATAAACCAATTATGTCGCAAGTATAATATAACCTTAGTTGAAGATGCAGCGGAGTCACTTGGTAGTACTTATAAAGAACAACACACAGGAATAGTAGGTACACTTTCAGCAGTAAGTTTTAATGGTAATAAAATTATTACCACTGGTGGAGGTGGTATGTTGTTGACGAATGATAAGTCTCTGGCTGAAAAAGCAAAACATATTACAACCACAGCTAAAATTATGGATAAGTGGGCTTTTGAACATGATGAAGTAGGGTTTAACTATCGACTACCTAACCTTAATGCAGCCTTGGGTTTGGCGCAGATGGAATCACTGCCTAAAATATTGAAAGTAAAGCGTGTAGTCGCTGAAAGATATCAAGAATGGGGTGAGAATAATGGTATTCAATTCATTAAAGAACCCGAGCATACAAAGGCTAACTACTGGTTAAACACGGTTATAACTGAAAATATAACTCAGAGAGATGCGATGCTGGAACAGACAAATAATAATGGTGTCATGACTCGTCCTGTATGGACACCTATGCACCAATTGCCGATGTATCAAAATTGCTTAAGAACTGAGATGTTGAATACTGAATGGCTTTTTCAGCGTTTAATAAATGTACCAAGCAGCATTAGAGTTTAGATTTTTTTAGCTCATAATTATTTCTTATTAAAGATATTGTAAAAATGAATGAAATAAATATAGGGTATTTCGCTGATGGTCCATGGGCGCATCAAGCATTTGAATTACTCGTTGAAGACAAAGAGGTACATATTCTATTTATTTGTGTTAGGTATGATACACAAGACAGTACTCTAAAAGATTATGCTGCTGAATATAGCATAGATTACATTAAGGACCGGAATATCAACTCAGATGCCTTCTTTGATAAGGTTAAAAAATATCAATGTGATCTTTTTGTTTCAATGAGCTTTAACCAAATATTCAAATCAAGAATTATTAATTTACCACCTCTGAAATCAATTAATTGTCATGCTGGAAAATTACCATTTTATCGTGGCCGGAATATTTTAAACTGGGTGCTAATAAATGATGAAAATGAGTTTGGGATTACAATTCATTTTATTGATGATGGTATTGATACAGGAGATATAATTCTCCAAAATATTTATGAGATAAATGATAGCGATAATTATTCAACATTGCTTCAAAGATCATATACGGAGTGTGCAAAAACATTATATGAATCAATTAAGATGATACAAAATGAAAATGTTAAAGTTATTAGACAAAATTCAATTCATCAGATTGGTATGTATTGTACGCAGCGTATAGAAGGAGATGAGATAATGGACTGGTCTAAGAGTAGCCGCGAATTATTTAATTTCATTAGAGCTATATGCAAACCAGGACCAGGTGCAAGGACTGTTGTGAATGGTGTTGAAATGATAATTAATAACTCAGAGATGATTGCGGACGCACCAAGATATATTGGTATAAGTGGTGCTGTAGTAAGGGTGTCAGTTGATTCATTCGTCGTAAAGACCAATGATAGTTCCATTAGAATAACGGACTATGTTTACGATGGGAAAATTAGGATGGGAGATAGATTGGGTTGAATCAGGCGTTGTTCCTTACGGTCGTGTATCCAGAATGCGAACCTTTTTTAAAAGACTTTGTTTCTTCTCTTGCAAGACAAACCGTTAAAACCTTTGATGTTCTTTTGCTTAATGATGGGTGTAAGGATACATTACCTGTTCATGAGCTAGAAAATATCCCTATTATTGAAATTAATGTTTTTAATAAAACGCCAGCGCAGATACGAGAGTATGGTATTAGATATGCTATTGAGAAAGGTTATAAATATATTATTTTTGGTGATTCGGATGACTGGTTTGATGAAAATCGTATAGAAGTATCGTTAGATATTTTGTCTAACTACGATATTGTCGTGAACGATTTGAACATAGCATATGATATTGATTGCGTGATTAAGAAAAAATATTTTTCAGAAAGAATTAAGGATATGCAGGAAGTGAAAATAGAAGATGTCATTGATAAAAACTTGTTCGGCCTATCAAACACGGCTATCAAGCTTGATAATATAAAAATGATATCTGTTGATGAAGGTCTTATAGCGATAGATTGGTTTATTTATTCCACCTTTCTGTTAACTGGTGCGAAGGCTTGTTTTACAGCGAATACTTCTACTTATTACAGACAACATAGTGATAATACTATTGGTATATCTGATCTAACTGAAGACAAATTGAGGAGAGGGTTGTTAGTAAAATTGAAACACTATCATGAAATGTCAAAGTTGCATAATCGGTATACTAAATTTTATTATGAATATAAAGAGCTTGCATCTCAATTAGATGATCAAGCAATGATAAAAAAATATTTACATGAATTAATTGAACATCCTATTGAATTCCCAATGTGGTGGGAAGAAGTAGGAATAAGAGGGTAAGTAATGAGAATCAACTTAACATCAAAAAAAACTGTTTATAATTATTGTGATCCATATATTATTGCGGAGTTAGGTTCAAATCATAATGGTGATATGGATTTGGCAAAAAAACTTATCCTTGCTGCTAAGGAATCCGGTGCTGATTGTGTTAAGTTTCAAAGTTGGTCAAAGTCAACATTGTTTTCTAAAAAGAAATATGAGGATAATTATTTTATTGCAGATGACTACAGAGATCGAGATGATTATTCCTTAGAAGAAATTGTGGATGCTTATGCAATTTCGGCTGATGAGCTGTCTCAAATGAAGAAGTTTTCAGATGAGGTAGGTATAGATTGTACCTCTACCCCATTTAGTAAGGACGAGGCTGACTTTTTAGTGGATGTGCTTGAAAGTCCATTTATTAAAGTAGCATCAATGGATGTTAATAATTATCCATTTCTTTCATATTTAGCAAAAAAAGATAAGCCTATTATCCTATCAACAGGTTTAAGTGAGCTTCATGAGATAGATAAAGCCGTAAGAACTATAGAACAATCAGGTAATAACAAAATTGTAATTTTACATTGCGTGGCCGTTTATCCACCGGAAGATAATCAGGTAAATCTTAATAACATTGAAACGTTACAAATGTTATATCCAGACTATCCTATTGGATTTTCAGATCATACATTAGGAACGAGCATCCCATGTGCTGCTGTCGCAAAAGGAGCATGTGTGATTGAGAAACACTTTACTTTGGATAAAAAAATGGAAGGTTGGGATCATAAAGTTTCTGCAAATCCTGAGGATATGAAAGAATTGGTTAACGATGCTCATCGAATACATCTTGCTCTTGGAAGTCATCGAATTCAACAGATAGAAGATCAAGAACAAGTTCTTGAATTCAGGAGAAGTATAATTTCCGCAAAAGAAATTGAAAAAGGGGAAGTTATTACTGAAGATATGCTTGTGTTTAAGCGGCCAGGAACAGGATTACAACCAGGTGATTCAATGTATATCATTGGTAAGAAGGCTAAAAGAAAAATTGGTTGTGATGAAATAATTGGTTTCGATGATTTTTAATATAAAATTATGGCTGAAAATAGAAACAACAATAAGCCTATCATAATACTTGGTGCAGGAAGACATGCAAAAGTATTGATTGACTTAATAAGTAAATCAGGCCGTGAAATACTTGGTGTTACTGATCCAGGGAAAAATGTTGGTGAAGATTGTGTTGGTGTGAAGGTATTAGGAACTGATCAGAAAATATTTGAATATTCACCTTCTGAAGTAGAGCTTGTAAATGGGCTTGCTGAGTTTAATAAAAAAGATTTGCGAATTAAAATAACGAAAATGATGGAGGAAAGAGGCTATTTTTTTACACCAGTTATTCATCCTTCAGCTGTTATATCAAGTAATGTTATCGTATCTCAGGGTGTACAAATTATGGCTGGTGTTATTATTCAGAATGGATCTGAAATTGGATGTTCAACAATTATAAATACAGGCGCGATTATTGATCATGACTGTAAAGTAAATGAAAATTGCCACATTGCTCCAGGAGTTATACTTAATGGAAGTGTAACAGTAGATCATAGTTCACATATAGGTACAGGTTCTTCTGTAGTTCAGGATATAAAAATTGGTAGTGGGTGTATTATTGCTGCTGGTTCAATTATATATAAAGATATCCCTGATAATATAAAAATAATACAGCAACGAAATGAAAAAGCAGAAGTGATCTTATAGAAATGATAGCTATAATTCCAGCGCGCGGTGGCAGTAAAGGGTTGCCAGGTAAGAATACTAGGGTTTTAGGAGGCATACCTCTAATATGTCATTCTATTAAAACAGCATTGTCTGCTGCATCAATATCTCGTGTTATTGTTTCAACTGATGATGAGGCTATTGCATCAATTGCTAAAGACTGTGGTGCTGAGGTACCATTTATTCGTCCAATTGAATTAGCCAATGATAATTCGATGGTGATGGATGCATATCTGCATATGATTGATAGAATTGCAGATGAAATTCAGCAACCAATTGATTCATTTGTTGCTTTGTTACCTACGGTTCCATTAAGACTTCCTGAAGATATTAATGAAGCTGTTAAAATATTTAAAATAAAGAAGGCTAACTCCGTCATCAGTGTTACTGAATCAGCAATACCTATTCAATGGTATCGAAGAATTACTAATGAAGGCGTGTTATGTGATTATTTGCCAGAATTTAATGCCACAATGAATCGGCAGGAGCTAGAACAAACTTATGTCCCTAATGGTGCTGTTTATGTTTTTCGCACTGAAGTGTTACGCACAACACGTCAATATTATACCGAGAAAACCTATCCATACATTATGCCTCGTGAACGTTCTGCTGATATAGATGTATTGTTGGATTTTGAGTGGGCAGAGTTTCTATTAGGGAAACATGTTGGTTCAAATGGTTGATTCATATCATGCGGCTGTAATTGGTCTTGGGCGAATAGGTTCATCGTATCCTTCAGGAAAGATACCTAGGACACACACGGGAGCATATTTAGAAAACAAAAGGATAACAGTTGTTGCTGGAGTTGATTCTGATGAAAAGGCTCGCAATGATTTTTTAGAAAAGTGGGGTAGTAATACTCCAGTCTTTTCGACAGTGAAAGATATGCTTTCTGATATGCAGCCCGATATTGTTAGTATTTGCGTACCAGCTCCCACATTAACTGATGTAGTAAAAGAATTTTCGCAGATGCCACCTAAGCTGTTTTTTTTAGAAAAACCAGTGGTTGTTGATCCCGATAATTCACGAAGCCTATTAAAGGCAATAAATAAGATTCCAACAGCGGTAAACTACCACCGTTGTTGGGATCCAGCTCACATTCATTTTTTTGAACACGTGCTTGAGTCAGATCGCGTGGTATCTATTCGTGTTATCTATGCCAAGGGAATGTTTAATTACGCAAGCCACATGATCGCATTACTCATTCGATATTTTGGTACAGTGACTAATGTAAGAAACATGCCAACACAGACACATAATGAACTGAATCCTGATCCATCTTTTAGTTTTATTCTTGAATTTGATCATGGTGTCCAAGCTATTTTCCAAGGTTTTGATGATATACCTTATGATTTACTCGAGTTGGAGATAATGACCACTACGGGGTTGTTTTCTCTTAAGTCTGCTGGGTGCCGAAAACGTCAGGAATTACCTAAAAATGACACCTTTTATCCAAATTACACTCAGCTGGTTGGTGTTCCATATCCTGCACAGGATGGACAGGTAGAAGGGCTAGCCCAAGCTGTTGAAAATATGGTTAATTTTTTAGATGGTACAGATGATGAATTGTTATGCGATTTATCAATATCTCTAGAAGTATTTAATGTAATGTGGCGCGCTAAAGAATCCTTTAGCCTGGAGAAAAGATGAATAAACCAGCAATATTAGGTGGAGAGCCAGTTAATACAAAAGATTTCCCTCCTTATAACACGATAGGGGATGAAGAAAAACAGGCCGTAATGGAAGTTCTGGATAGTGGTGAACTTTCTGGATTTATAGCAGCAGCTATTCCAGAATTTAATGGTGGTCAAAAAGTTAAGGCTTTGGAACTTGCTTTTTGTGAATATTTTGGCACTAAACATGCTGTGGCAGTTAATTCAGCTACGAGTGGTATCTACTGTATGCTTATGGCTATGGGTATCGGTCCTGGTGATGAGGTGATCACATCACCTTATACAATGCATGCAACTGCATCCAGTATATTGCAATGTGGTGCTGTACCTGTTTTCGCAGACATTGAAGAAGAAACTTTTGGATTAGACCCAGCATCTGTCGAAAAAAACATAACAGAGAATACGAGAGGAATACTTGTCGTTAATATATTTGGTCATCCAGCAAGACTTGATGAGTTAAATGTCATTGCAGATAAAAATAATCTTTGGCTCTTAGAAGACAATGCTCAATCACCAGCAGGTATTTCTGAAGGTAAAAGGTATACAGCAACAGTTGGTAAGGCTGGTGTATTTAGCTTTAATCGTCATAAGACCATGCAAAGTGGTGAAGGTGGCGTAGTCATTACTAACGATGACACTGTGGCACAAAAAATGAGACTAGTTAGAAATCATGGAGAAGCCGTAGTTGATGCCATGGGGATTGAAGATATAGTTAATACAATTGGGCAAAATCTAAGAATGACAGAGATGGAAGCGGCTGTTGCTTTATGTCAATTCCGAAAACTGGATGTACTAAATGCATCTCGAATTAAATTGGCAGAACGCCTAACCGAAGGATTAAAGAGTATTTCGGGCATTTCTCCTCCGGACGTTAGAAATGATTGTAAGCATGTTTATTATTTTTATGCGATGAAATACGATGCTAATAAAACGGGATTATCACGTGACAAATTTGTTAAAGCAGTAAATGCAGAAGGCTATTACATTCGAGCAGGTTATCTGAGACCTATATATCTAGAACCAATGTTCACAAAAAAGATATGTTTTGGCAAAGGTGGTTATCCATTTACTGCCAATAACCGAAATAATGAAATAATTTATGAGAAGGGACTATGCCCTGTATGTGAACGCCTAAATAGTGAAGAGGTTGTTCTCACAAATATTATTTACCCACCTTTAACGATAAGGGATATGGATGGTTTTATCGCTGCTATAGATAAAGTGCTTAGGTACGCAGCAGAAATAGAATCACAAATAACTATCTAACGTGTTTATATGATGAATGTTGATAACGATTTGGAAAAGATTTCGCTTGATGATTTGCCTATGTACTCTGATTGGCCAGAGAAATTACTTTCTTTTGATCCAATTAATATAAAATACAAAACAGAATCAGAGGTTATTCGAGAATTTGAAGAAGAAAAATGGGGGGATATGCTTGAGCATGTAAAAAATATCGCCAGCCCGACACTACAGGATGTCGACGGTATTTTTGAGGGACCAAGTGATTCACGCTATCCATTTTTCTATCAAGGAAATTTCTATAGGGCAAGTATGAAGCAGATGATAGAGGGACATCTTTGCTTGTATGAAGATATTATAGAACGACATATCGATGGAGCAAGCTGTTTGGTTGAGCTTGGTGCAGGTTATGGGTCAAAACTCTTTCAATTAGCTGAGTGTGATAAGTTTTCTGGATTACCACTTATTGCAGGTGAGTTCACAAATAGTGGGCGTGAACTTATTTCTATGCTTGCTAAATCTTCCAAAAAACATGTTGATGTGGGCTATTGTGATTTTCGTTCAATGAAGATAGAAGGTATAAATATTCCAGAAGATGCGATTATATTTACGTCTTATGCGGCACATTATGTTCCTGAATTATCGTTGGATTTTGTTAGTTTTTTGAGAGAGTTGAAACCAAAGGCAGTAATACATTTTGAGCCATGTTATGAGCATTATTCAACAACATCGCTCCATGGAATGTTATGTCGAAAGTATGTTGAAATTAATGACTATACAAAAAATCTCGTTTCGGTCATTAATGCTGCCGAGGAAAGAAACGAAATTGATGTGCAAATTCAAAAGTGCGTAATAGGCAGTAATCCTTTCTTACCAATTTCTGTAGTCGAGTGGGCGCCTCAAGGACGTTCGCTTGTTATTAATAGCGGGAGAGGGTAGCAATTAAAAAATACGATATGATCTTTGTTGGAACTGGGATAATCCCGATTCTGGAAGCTGTATACCAAAGTCGTTGTGGAAAAAATATTCTAATGCTCGACGAGAAAAGCGCTTTGGGAGGGGCATGGGTGTCGCTAGAATTGTTTGGCTTGAAAAATGTAGAAAATGCCATTCACTATTTTATGCCAGATCCTAAGGCTTTTGATTTAATGAAAGATGTGCTTGGTTGGGACGTAATTCAGAGTGAAAAAAAATACAGAACTATTCCTATGCCATTTAATCAATATTGGAATATTACATATGATAATAATTTTGGTAGGTTAATTAGTCGCATGATCACGGCGTATAAGGCGCCAGGTAAAAAGTGGACCGGAATGTTTCGATGCCTCACTGCCATTAAAGATGTTTTTTTTGAAGATAAGCAAAATTCATATTTTGTTAGGGGTGGAACTAAAGAAATACTGCAAAAGGTGAGGAAAATACTTGATAAGTCAAATGTGGAAATAAAGTATTCAACACGTATGGATAAGTTTTACATAGATAAAGCAAATAAAATAGTTGAAGTGCATGCTGGGACCGAGATTTTTTATTCCAAAGTTGTATGTTTTACGCATGGCTCTCGTATCCCTGAACTTACTAGCCCTTCTAGGCTTCATTCTATAAATGAGAAAGAACACCTTCGACCTGCGGCTCATATTCTGGTCAATGACGATACGCCAACTCGTATGTATGAGTGTGTTTTTGTGGCGGACTCAGTTATTAAATACGTACATGATATCAGCAAATATACAGATAACTATCGAGAACTAGCTGGAAATAAAAAACTATTCGTATTCGCTTTACATTCAGATGTTGTAGAAAGCGAAGAGATATATCATAAGATATTTATGAAGATGAAAAAAGCAGGAATTATAGGAAAAAATAGCAGCATAGATAAAAAGTGTTGGTGGACAATATATTTGCCCAGGTTATATGACGAGGATCTGCAGGGAATAAAAAATGAGTTTGGCCAGCAAGTCGAAATATTGAAAACTGAAAGTATGTCGCGCGGTATAAGTACATATGCCGAACGTTGGGCAACTAAATTTAAATATTCATCGGATGAAGTATAAGGATATAGTATTCGAATAGAAGTAGATTATAAGTATAAATGGAGCAATGAAATGAGTAACAAGTTGACTAATGAGTATATACCACCAGTAGTTGCGGACTATGTCCCGTCTGTTGTGAAGCGTTTGTTAGGAAAAATTCATGAGAGAAAGTTTTCTCGATTAGCGCTATATGGATATGGTGATAACATGAAGTGGCTCTATCGGGTGTTGCAGGAGCAAGGGAAGACTCCGATTCTATGCGATTGGAGAGAAAAGTATATTAACTATGATTGTGGTGGTAGGGATCTTGTATCAATAAATGAACTAAATAATAATGCAGATACGCTGGTTGTGATATGCGTGGAAGAGATTCATGCAATGAAAGCAGCGATGAGCTACTTGATCGATAACAAGCTTAGTAGTATGCCAGTTGTCTATGATCGTACTGACCCACATAGCCCCTTTCATCAAGAACAACCATTTATGGGGATTGTAGATCGAGCGCGAGCACGAGCAATATCCATGATATCTGATGCACAATTATTTGATCTAATTCAATTTATTGGAAATACCTCTGATGTAGAAGGTGATGTTGTAGAGTATGGCTCACTACATGGTGGTTCAGGTGCGATTCTTGCTGAAGCGGTTAACTATTATGGTAAAAAGCCAGTGTGGCTTTTTGATAGTTTCTCGGGAATACCAAAATCAAAATATGGACTAGATGAGCATTGGGATGGATCATTTAGTGATAATTCTTACGCAGAGGTGCGAGATGCATTTGCAGACTGTGACAATGTAAAAGTTGTAAAGGGAAATATTTGTGAAACATATAGTCAAGTTAAAAACAAGATATCCTTTGGCTATCTTGCTAGTGATACATTAGAAAGCGGGGAGCTATTACTAAACTTTATGTGGCCAAAGATTAGTAAGGGAGGAATTCTGGCGATATGTGACTATGGTTCATATCCTAATTGTGTCCCGCTTACGGTATATGTAGATAAATTCTTTAAGGAAAAAACGGATGCGTGGATCTTTCATACTGCACGTGTTGGAATATTTATCATGAAACGAGCAAATAGCTAGTAGTTATTCGATTGTAGGATGATATTTTAGAAAATATTAAAAGTATTCAGAAGGAAAAAATGATAGCGGTTATTTCACATGATGCTGGTGGTGCTGAGTATCTTAGTAGTTACATTAGACAAGAAAAACTTCAATGTTTATACGTACTAGATGGACCCGCAAAAATTATATTCGAGAGAAAGTTGTCGAATGTAAAAATTACGCCGTTGGAAGAAGCTATTAAAAAATCGTCTTCTGTGATTTGCAGCACAAGTTGGCAATCAACCATTGAGCTTGAGGCAATAGAACTCGCTAAAAAATATGATAAGCATTCAACGGCATTTCTTGACCACTGGGTAAACTATAGGAATAGATTCGACTTAACAGGTAAGTTGGTTGTACCAGATAAAATAGTGGTAGGTGATTCTATTGGTGAATCTCTTATAAAAGAGATATTCCCTAGAATACCTATTAGCTTAGTAGAAAACCCGTATTTTAATGATATCTTGAAGGAATTATCTGCGATAGATATACCTATAACGGAAAATTCTAATGATATTTCCGCACTTTATGTTTGCGAACCACTTAGTGAACATGCAAAAATTCAGTATGGAGACGCTAGGTACTGGGGGTATGTCGAGGAAGATGCATTACGTTTTTTCCTTGATAATATCCTTTCTCTAGGTCATTCATATCAGCGAATAATACTTCGACCACACCCATCAGAAAATAAATCGAAATATAGTTGGGTGTATGATGAGTACGATTTACCTATAGAGTTTAGCGGTAATCATTCGTTACTAGAAGATATTGCCAGATCTAATTTAGTTGCTGGTTGCCAATCAACTGCGATGGTTGTTGGGATAATGGCTGGAAAACGTGTTATTAGTTGCATACCAGAAAATGGTGCAGCATGTGGGTTACCACAAAAGGACATTGAACACCTGCAAGATATCGTTTCAGATTGATACCTTGAATCGCCCTGAGTTTTGTAGACATATCGAAGCGTTACAATAAAACAATCCAATGAAGTTATAAAAAATGAAAAATATTGAAAAATATACAGCATCCATCGGTATTTCTATTAGAGACGCAGTGAAACAAATGGATGTAAATGCAACAGAAAATCTGATGGTAGAAGATGATGGTCGAATTGTAGGTATATTTACGATAGGTGATTTTCGCCGAGGCGTATTAAAAGGTCTTGATATCAACAGTGGTTTATCGGGCGTGATAAATCGTGATTACATTTATTTGAAAGAGCATTATTCAGAAGAGCATGCGAGGAAATTATTCATAAATAATGTGCTGATTTTAGAGTTGCCTGTATTAAATGAAAGTGGGCAGTTACTAGATATAATTCGAAGACAAGATACCTTAACAGGCGACGAACTTAACTCAAATAATCATATAGGTGAAGTTCCTGTAGTAATAATGGCTGGTGGCAAGGGTAAGCGATTGGACCCCTTTACGCGTGTGTTACCAAAACCTCTAATTCCTATAGGAGATAACCCTGTAATTAAGGTTATTATCGATAACTTTTCAAACCATAAAGCCAGTAAATTTTTTATTTCGCTAAACGATAGAGAGTGGATGATAAAGGCCTACTTCCACGATCATCAGCTGCCTTATCAAATAAGTTATATAATGGAAGATAAACCATTGGGCACCGCCGGCGCACTTAAACAAATGCTAGAGGAGGACGCTGATGATATTTTTGTTTCAAATTGCGATGTGATTATCAGTGCAGATTATACTTCAATTTATAACCATCATATTGAATCAGGACTAGATATGACTATGGTGGGCTGCGTGCGGCAATATACCATTCCCTATGGCATTTTTAGTGTGTCTGATGATGGTGGGTTTATTTCAATGAAAGAAAAACCAGAATATGATTTCCTAGTTAATACTGGTCTTTATGTAATAAAGCGCAGCATTTTGAAGCTTATCCCCGAAGATACATATTATGATATGAATTCTCTAATCGATGAAGCAATGAAAAAGGGAATGAAAGTGGGGGTGTTCCCTGTGTCCGATGCGTCTTGGATGGATGTTGGGCAATGGAATGAATACTCAAAAACACTCAATATATTTGGCAACTTGCCCTATGAATAGAAAATATCCTAGAAATTTTGATCGATTTATAGATGAGTATTTTAAGGAGTATATAGAAGCAATATATCCGCAATACAAGGAAAGGTTTGAAAGTATTACAGGTGCATTTATTGATGATGATGTTTTTCTTGATATACTTTTAAATGCAAAACTATTTCCACACGTAAACACTAAAAACCAAGCATTGAGTTTGATGGAACTTCATTTTGAACAAAATTTTAAGTTGGGTGACGCTGCGAGTATGCTGTATGGTCAGCGCTTGGATGCCCCTACGTATATAAAAGGAAAGCCTTTTGATGTCTCGAGACAAGAATTTAGTGAAAAAGGTTGGTATTTATCAAGGGGGTATCTAAGCCGCCTACAAGTTGATGGTATAAAGCAGCAGCTGAATGATTTTAAATTTCATATGATACATTCAAATTATCATGATTTATCGCGTGAGGAAATCCTTTCAGATAGAGCTGGCCGTTTAGAAAAAACACTTTTCGCAAGTCAGCTTACTGACAAAGTAATAGAGGAAGACTCCCCCCTTGGTAAACTATTTACAGATAAAAAGATTGTATCTACAGTTGCAAATATAGCCGGCTGCCCGATGTATTTAGTCGAATCGAGTACAATAATATCAAAACCAGTAGATGATGATGACGATGGTTGGAAATTACATTCACAGTCATGGCATATAGACTATTCACATCTTAAATTTATTAAGGTTTTTATTTTTCTTAGTGACATTCCTTCTGCTGGTTATTGTGCACACTCATATGTAGAAGGGTCGAATGGAAGCAAACTTATTTACCCAGTGGATAAATCTGATTTTTGGCAACCTAGGTTTCAGAAATCAGGTAAATTATTCGGTACTATCAAAGATGAATGGGTTAAGCGAGCTTACCCAGAAGATAGTATTCACACATTTTGTGGAAACCAAGGCGATATTTTGTTTGAAGATACTTCCGGTTTGCATAAAGGTGAACGCTGCAAGTCAGGAGGTAGAGAATTTTTACAATTGCTATTCGCTGTTTCTAACTATGGTTCTATCTATACTGAAAAACAGTTTCAACTAAATGCTAAGGCAATATATCCAGATAGGACTTATTTATCACCTGTTGCTGTTACAGATGCAGCATACCAAAAGAAGAATACGATATTGATGCCTAAGCGAAGTTTTATTAGAAAAGTGCTGAGTCCTGTAAAGCAGTTTATGCTTAGGGTTATTGGTCGGCAATTTATTCAATGAAGTTTTGTAAGAAGTGTCTAATGCCAAATACTAGGCCATCGATTAAGTTTGATGAGCATGGTGTTTGTCTTCCATGTAATTACGCGGAAAGCATACCGAGTATTGATTGGGGAAAAAGAAAGGAGCAGCTGTTAGAGATTGTAGCATCATACCAAAACCATAATAAATCTAAAAATTATGATTGTCTAATAGGTGTTAGCGGAGGGAAAGACAGTACTAGACAAGCAATGTATGTCAAAAATGAACTAGGCTTGCGTCCGTTATTAGTGAGTTGTGTTCAACCACCACAACACCAAACAGTATTAGGCGCTGACAATCTCTCGAATCTGATTTCATTGGGCTTTGATACAATCTCAGTCGGGCCTAGTCCTACTGTTTGGAAAAAATTAATGTGGGAAGGCTTTGTAAAGCATGGGAATTTACACAAATCAACTGAAATGGCACTGTTTGCATCTGTGCCAAAAGTTGCGATTGCTTATCAGATACCATTGATCTTGTGGGGTGAAAATCCAACTTTACAACTGGGCGATGCGCATGCCGGAACAACATGGAACGGCAATAAGATGAGTGCTGGGAACACGATTGCAAGTGGGCCTTCATCTTTAAAATATGATGGTCTAATGGAGCAGCAGCTATATTGGTACAATTATCCTGATTCGTTTGAAATGGATAGGGCAAATATACAACTGGTATATCTGGGCTATTTTTGGAATGACTGGAGCAAAATAAATAACGCTAATTTTTCAATAGCTCATGGTTTAGATATAAGAGTGGATTCTCGAGAGAATATGGGTTCACTGGAGCCATTTGACTCTCTTGATGATGATTTTGTACAAATCAATCAAATGATAAAACATATGAAGTTTGGATTTGGCAAGGTTACTGAAGAAGTATGCGAGTTAATACGAACAAATAAAATGACTCGTGTCGAGGGAATAGAGCTAGTTAAAAAATACGATGGCAAATGCAGCGAAAGGTACATTTTAAAATATTGCAAATACATGGGGATATCAATTGCAGAGTTTTGGGCTGTTGCGGAAAAATATAGGAATCAAGATATATGGGTAAAAGATAAAGGTGAGTATCACCTTAAATACCCAATAACTTAGGATGTAAATGAGCAATACAAACAAAGACAAAACAGTTTTGATAATAGATTATGGTGTTGGTAATCTTTTGTCTATTACTAAGGCATTGGATTACTTAGGATATAGTTATGGAGTCTCAAATACAGTAGATGATATCGTACGTTATCAATCCTACATCTTGCCCGGTGTTGGTGCGTTTGGTGAAGCTATGCGAAACATAAACTTATTGGGTGTTTCTGAGGCTCTATGCCAAGAAGTAAAAATACAAAAGAAGCCAATACTGGGGATTTGTCTTGGTATGCAGCTATTTGCAAAATCATCGACTGAAGACGGCCACCATCAAGGATTGGGCCTAATTGAGGGTTCTGTTGAAAAAATAAACCCTGGACCAGAGAATTTGAAGGTCCCTCATGTGGGCTGGAACGAAATAATATATGATAAAAAAAATCCGCTATTCAAAAATATAGATAAAAACTCATGCTTTTATTACGACCATAGTTATCATTTTATTTGCGACAGTGGGTATAAAATTGCAAGCTGTATATATGGGGATGAATTAACTGTTGCCATTAACCGTGATAATATTTATGGATTTCAATTCCATCCGGAAAAAAGCCACATTAGTGGCTTAAAACTGCTGCGTAATTACTTTAATCATATAGGCAAACTGCATGCTTAAAAAACGTATTATCGCCTGCATCCTGGTGAAAAATGGGCTTGCTGTGCAAAGTATTGGCTTTGAAAAGTATTTACCTATCGGTAGCCCTATTATTGTGGCGGAATACCTCAATAAATGGGGGGTTGATGAAATAGTTTATTTGGATATTGATGCAACAATAAATGGGAGAGAGCCAAATTATCGACAAGTTGAGTCAGTTGCAAAGGCATGTTTTGTACCTCTGTCAGTAGGCGGTGGCATCAAGTCAATTAATCACATGCGTGACCTCACGCGCTGTGGAGCCGACAAAATAATAGTTAATAGCAGCTTATTTGAACAGAAAAATTTGCTCATGGATGCGGCAAGCGCATTCGGAAGTCAGTGCATTGTTGCAGCAGTCGATGTCATTAAATCCGATAATTCTTATCTTATAAAAAGCAATAGTGGAACTATTGATAGAGAAGAGTCACTTATAAATTGGGTTTTAAATTTGGAGAAACTAGGTGCTGGCGAGATATTTGTGAATTGCATACATAAGGATGGTAAGAAAACAGGCTTTGATATCGAAATCCTAAAAGAGATTAGTGACCTGGTTAATGTACCAGTAATTGGGTGTGGAGGTATGGGGAGCCCTCAACATGTTGTGGATGTGTTTAGTGGTACTGATATATCTGGTGCTGCCATAGGCAATTATTTCAATTTCATTGAGCATGCACCTGTAATATTAAAGTCGTACTTAAAAACAAATAATATAGATACAAGAATTGATACTGAATACGATTATAACGACCATCCAAGAAATATGGATGGTGCAATCGTAAAAAAAGATGCCTCTGCTTTGTATGAATTAACATTCACATATCATGAACCGGAAATAATCTAACTAATCAGATCTATCTACCAGGATATATACGTAAGAAAAGGTTGCTATGAAATATTGTAGTCGATGCATGTACCCAGAGAATCATCCTTTAAATCTAACATTTAATCAAGATGGGCTTTGCAGTGGTTGTGTGGTGCACGAAGAAAAGGATGAAATAGATTGGGGGGAAAAAGAGAATGATCTTAAATCTCTTCTGAACTCATATCGAAGCAAGAGCCATGGATATGATTGTATTGTGCCAGTCTCTGGGGCAAGAGATTCATATTTTATCGTAGATCAAATTAAAAATAAATATGGAATGAATCCATTACTGGTATCCTATAATAAGCATTATAACACTGACATAGGGATAAAGAATTTAGCATATTTGCGCTCATATTTTGATTGCGATTTCCTTATGCAAACCGTAAGTCCAGATGTGGTAAAAAATATTACACGAGTTACCTTGCGAGATATGGGGAGTATTTATTGGCATTGTATTGCGGGGCAAACTGTTTTCCCAGTACAGTGCGCCGTAAGGTATAAGGTCCCTCTTATTATATGGGGGGCTCATCAAGGAATCGATCAAGTAGGTATGTTTTCTCATCATGATAATGTCGAAATGACGAGGAAATACAGGAAAGAACATGACTTAATGGGATTCGAAGCAGAAGATATTGTCGATACTATTCTAGGAATAACTGAAAAGGATGTTCAGCCTTTTGTATATCCAAATGATATCGATTTAGAGAAGGTAGGTGTGAGGGGTATTTATCTGAATAATTATCATCGATGGGACAGTAAACAACAACACGAAAATATGATTGATAAATATTCTTATAAATCTCAGTTACAAACTAGAACATTTGATACCTATAATGATATTGACTGCTTCCATTACTCGAATCTCCATGATCACATAAAATATATTAAGTACGGATACGGTAAAATAACAGACCATGTTTCAAGGGAAATTAGATTGAAACGTCTGAGTAGAGAGGAGGGTGCTGTACTTGTGAAACGGTACACAAACAAAAAGCCTGAGTACAACAAATTGTTTCTTGATTGGATAGGTATTAAGGAAAGTGGACTTAACTACTTGTTGGATAAGCATAGGAACCCTACTGCATGGCACAAGGGCTGTGATAACGAATGGATAATAAATGATTCAATAATTAATTATATTCCTGATGGCTATTCAAATAATAAAAATATCGATTTCGACTGTGGGTTCAGAATAACTGAGCCTAGGATGAAAACTTTAAATGATAGATATACACTAATTGGTCGTGGTTACGAAGATGAGTAGAAAAAAAGTTATATATTATGGCTTTGCTGAAAATAAAAAGTATATCGTTGACCAGCTTCACAACAAACATAACTGGGATCCAGTTATGTTTGTTGAGTGGAGTGAAGTGGCGGATTGGTCTGAATTGGCATACCCTAATTCGATATACTCATCATCAACTAGCCTTAGAAAAGCGCGTTTCAATTATGACCTCATTGGTAACGCGGTACCTATAGATTCATTAATTATTGATAAATTATCTAAGTACTCGTTAAATGTTATGAGTCTAGCGGAAGATTCTAGCGGTTGGAATTATAGTATCTTTGAGCGTAGAGACTTTTACTATAGTATTTTAAAATACTGGAATACAGTTATTAATACACTTAAACCAGATATTATTATATGGTCTTCGTGGCCACATACAATATCATGTTATTCGTTGTATTTACTATCCAAGAACTACTATTCAATAGACGTGATATTTATAGATCCTATGCCAATGCTGGATAAAGACTACCATGTAATAGGAACTTCACTTGAAAATCCATGCTTACCATTTTATGAGTTATATGATTCAGATTCGCCATTAAAAACTGGTAAAGATGCAATGGATTACATAAATAAATCTAGAGCTGGCGTCACACCTAAGCACATAACTGATGATTATGAAAAAGGAGACCTTGTTCCTTCTGGGTTTCGTTGGGCAGAGTTTTTGAAATTGTGTGCATCAACATGTTTTAAAGCTACTGGTTTTAAAGAATCGCCAAGGGCGATTAAGAAAAACAGAAAACCTTTTTGGTCAGCTGATTCTTATTTTTCGAATTTCGAGTATTTTTTCTATGAAGAAAGAAGGAGAAACAGAAATAGGCGTTTGAAGAAAATATATGATAGCTTATCTGTAAAGCCCGACATGACCACGAAATTTATTTATTATGCTGCGGCATATCAGCCTGAAGCACGTACGAACACAAATTGTGGCGTTTATGAGGACCAATTTCTTTCTATAGATATTCTTAGTGCTGTATTACCAGAAAATTGGGTTATTTATTATAAAGAAAATGCATACACTTTTGATAGTTCGCCATGGTCTAAGGGGTCTGAGAAACGCGACAAATATTATTTTACCCGGCTTAATTCATATGAAAATGTTGAATTAATTCCATCTGATACTGATACATTTAATCTTATTGATAATTCTCAGGCAGTCGCATCATTAGGTGGAACTGTTTCATGGGAGGCTATCGTACGTGGCAAGCCAGCGTTTACTTTTGGTGCTTCATGGTTTATGGCATGTAAAAGTATATTTAGAATCGAAAGTCTTGCTGATGCAAGGGTAGCAATGGACAAAATATTATCAGGTTATGTGCCTAATCAAAGTGATATTGAGCGATACGCGACCGCAATTGAGATGACTGGAACAAAAAAGATGCTTCATAGGGACTATCATGAAAATATTGTCAAATGTAGTCAGCCTGAAAGAGAAATGGACAGAATTGTCGAAGCAATCATGAAGGCATATAAAGATGTTTATTAAAATCAATAGTCATGCTTACTATATTTTTAATAGCTAAAACACATGATACTAATACCAATGTGGTTATATAAATACGTTATAGGAAACGTCAATAATTTTGATTATAAATTGCAGTATATTTCAACTGCGACTTAATGAATTATACAAAAAGTATTATGTAAAGATTAGATTATGCAAGTCATATACATCCAAATGGTTATATTGAAAGGCAAGTGAAATCTGAAAATCATGGTAAAGATAATATGCTTACTCAAGCAATAAATTCTGCAGAACAAAGACATGTGATTACATGTTACGACAATGGTAATAATTGGCAGGCAAAAAGTACATTGGCGTTTACGGATTCTTCATACGATAAATTACCTGAGACATTAAAGATTTTGGTAGGAATAGACTTTAGAACTGAAACTATAGTGCCAGAATTATCCATATATGAGTATGGGAAACAACTCGGAGAAAAAATATTATCTTTTAGCTTTGGCTAAAACTATGATGCTAATTATTGTAACAATATATTAACTGTGATTGTGATGATTGGAATTTACGTAATCAGTCTTTTGTTTAATAATAAGTATTTATACGTGATTTCACCATATGATTAACCCTGGCGTAAATAAGCCAGAAATGTTTATAGATAAAATATGCGATAATAAACGCTTTAATAGCTTTTAAAAAAACAGATTGTTTTTATCTTTAAATGATGATGATAAGCAGTTATATAAATTTGTTGATGATTACTTTGAAGACTACTGTAATTTCTTTAATCTCTCAATTGATGACGTAAATAGTATAAAAGAACGGTTTTCCAATCGTTACTCCAGTGATATCAAAAACTTTATTGATACTGGAAAATATCCATTAGAACTTATGCCAGATACTCAAAACACTTGGGGGCGTGTTGAGTATGATGTTAATTTGATATTATCTTATCTTCCTGAAAAACATCGATTTAAAATTCTTAAGTGGTTAGCTCAAAAATAATTCTCTAATAAGATGATTCTTGTTGTCGGGGTTGGCCTGGTGTCGAGATTGATATAATTTTAGGTTTTCTTGGTCATTTTTGCTCTGTTGAGGCATATGATCTTGAGTTTAGTGCTTGTGTTAATTACCGCTATGGCGACATAATTAAAAGGGAATTTTTTGTAGGTGGAAAACAAAAACCTCTAACTTTAATATCACTTTCATTGTATGTACAATGTGAAATGTGTATTGCTATGAATGTATCTGATGCACAGGAAGAAGGTGCAACAAAAGACGAAATTTTAGAAACAGCTGTGTTGGCAGTTTCTATGTGTGGCGGACCTAAAATGATGTACATGAAATATGTGTATGATGCTTTAGATCTATCAATGTTTTTTAAATACGGAATACATAGATGGTTTTAGACAAGTTTTATAAACAAGCTTTATTGATACGACGCACGGAAGATACGTTTCTTGAGTTATTTTCGCAAGGAAAAATGAACGGTACCGTTCATACGTGTAATGGACAGGAATTTTCTGCAATAGCTTTCAGCAATGCTTTAAAACAAGGTGATTTCGTTTATTCGAACCATAGATGTCATGGGCATTATATTGCGCATACAAATGATGTCGAAGGTTTGATTTCTGAATTAATGGGAAAAAACTCTGGAACATGTGGTGGTATTGGCTCAAGTCAACATTTATGTAATGAAGATTTTTATTCGAATGGGATTCAAGGAGGTATTTTACCTGTTGCAGCAGGGATGGCATGTGCAAATAAGTTTAAAAAGAATGATCAAATAGGTTTGGTGTTTATAGGTGATGGAACTCTTGGTCAAGGTGTTGTTTACGAAACATTTAATCTCGTATCTCTATTAGGTTTACCTTTATTAATTGTCTGTGAAGATAATGGATATGCACAATCAACATCACAAAAAAATAATTTAGCTGGCAATATACTTGCTAGAGCTGAAGCTTTTGGAATCAAAACTTTTCACTCTAATACTTGGGACATTGAAAAATTATTTGATAATGCTAAAGAATCGATTGAATATGTTAGGGAGGATTGCAAACCAGCTTTTCATCTAGTAAATACGTATCGCTTAAATCATCATTCAAAAAGTGATGACAATAGATGTGAAAATGAAGTGAATGATTTTGTTAAAAAAGATCCTCTCAATATATATAAAAATAATCATAAGGCATCATTTGAAAAAATGTTGTTATCAGTTGATAGTCGAATTAGTAAAATAGTCGAAAGTTCTGATAGAGAAAAGGAGCAAGCCCCGTCTGATTATGTAAAAGATACTGCTGAAGCTGAAAACTATCATAATTTTATACCTTTAGAAATGCTAGCTGAGAGGGTCGTTAACAGAATAAATTATTTTTTTGATGTAACGATTAATCAAGATAAATCAGTAATCTTCTTAGGAGAGGATGTGTTATCCCCATATGGAGGAGCATTTAAAGTTGCAAAAAACTTGTCTGAGAAATACCCCGAAAATGTTATATCTACTCCGATCAGCGAACAAGCTATAACAGGTTTGTCAAATGGTTTAGCTCTGAGCGGATTTAAACCTTATTTAGAAATTATGTTTGGCGATTTCATTACATTATCAATGGATCAAATTATTAATCACGCCTCTAAATTCCACCATATGTATAATAAAAAAGTAGAATGTCCAATTGTTATACGCACTCCAATGGGAGGTGGCAGAGGTTATGGCCCAACACATTCGCAAACATTAGATAAAATTCTTGCTGGAATTGATAATGTAAAACTAATCGCTTTAAATAGTTTTGTCGATCCATATATAATATATAAAGAAATTTATAATAATGAAAAGCATCCCGTTATCGTTGTCGAAAACAAAATAGACTATGGCAAGGTTGTGGGAGAAAAAGAACTGCAAAACTATAGTTTGGTAAGAAGTTCAGAAGGTTATCCTTTAGTAAAATGTAGTCCAATCTCAATAGAACCTACACTTACAATCGTTAGTTACGGTGGTATTGCATCCGAAGTATTTGAAGTTCTTATAGATGTTTTTGTTGAGACCGAACTATTACCTGAACTTATTGTTTTATCAAAGATATGCCCTCTTGATCTACATGCAGTATGTGAATCAGTAGAGAAAACAAGAAATATAATTGTTGTTGAAGAAGGTAGTCTAGAATTTGGAATCGGAGCTGAAATTATTTCTTCTGTATTAGAAATGATTGGCACTAACAATATAGATATGGTTCATCGAATTGGTGCATTACCAGTTCCTATTCCTTCGTCTCGAACTTTAGAAGAATACGTACTACCGAACAAATCTATTCTCGAAAAGATAGTTCGAAAGGTAAACATATGAGTGTCGTACATGAAATAATTGCACCAAAAGAAAATGCTGATGATGCATTGTTAGTGAGGAAGTTATACTTCAAAAACAAAGACAAAGTTTTAAAACATGATGAGTTGCTAGACCTAGAAACTTCTAAGATTGTAATTACCCTAGATTCAGATGTTGAGGGATATGTTGAGTATTTAGTTCGACCAGGTACATCAGTTTGGGTAGGTGAAGTTATTATTAGAATTCACGATAACCCTGATTCGATTGGTGAGAAGGTTAGCAGTACTACTCAATCAGGTGATGCTTCATTAATACCTAAAGTGATTTCAAGAAACGCGCAAAAATATATTCAGAAAAATAATATAGATATTTCAAGTTTACAGAAATCGTTTATTAAATTATCAGATGTTACCGGCAAAACCAGTGATAAGAGTATTAAAACTAGAAAGTTGCCGGATAATGCAATACTTGCGTCTTTAAATTCTGAAACTGAAGTGAAAGAGATCTCGTTAAGTTTAGCAAAGAAAACTGAAATTGCAGCATTGTCAAATATTCAAAACTCAGGTTTAGTTAGTACAATTTTTTATAATGTAGATGATTGTTATTTCCCTGATAGTGAAAACCTAATTTTTAACTCAACTGGCTCCAGTTTACCTATCATATCTTATGAGGTTGCTCAATTACTGAAAAGCTATCCTATGTTAAATTCTTATTATGAAGATGATATGGTTATGGAATACGTTAATATCAATTTGGGGATTGCGCTTGATATTGATGATGGTTTACAAGTCTATACAATTAAGAACTGTGATGATTTAGATTTTAAATTAGTAAAAATTGAAATTTCACAGGCTATTTATAGTTATTTGCGGAAAAATCTAACTAGAGAACAAGTAACTGGCTCAACTTTTACAATTACTGATTTGTCATCTCTTGGTGTGGATAGATTTATACCGTTAATAAACTATAAGCAATCTGCAATCTTGGGAGTGTCGGCCTTAGATAAAAAACTTAATCGTTTTACATTGAGCTTATCATTTGACCATCGAGTTACAGAGGGAAAGGTGGCGAGTAATTTTTTATCAGAGTTAACAGAAAATTTAAAAAATCATATTGTTAAATAATATTATGTTAGCCTTCTCTTACATAGCATATAATGATATTTAATGTACAACTGAATATTTGTTTAGTATTTCGTATTAATGGTAAATTGAGTTTGAGGATAAACCTTTTTTTAATAGGGATTTTTATGCGTAATGTATAAAATTTAATAAGTTTATTGCAGCTTTATCTAAGCAACATATAATATTTTAGGGTTAGATTTACTTAGTGATGATTATTGATTCATATTCATTGTATTATTACTGGTTGGTCGTTGGTCAATCAGATGCAAAGTTTTTCGGTACGTTATAAATAAAATATATAAATCATTAAGGATATAAAAACATTCAAGAAGCACGAGTTAGCTTGCTTCAATAAGTTGAAGGTATTTAAATTGTATACGCAGTGCATTCGTACTTAGGTAATATATCGACACTTAAGTTTGAACAAGTAGTTGGATAATCTATGTTAGTTTTACGGGGTACAAGTAAATATGTCAGAAATGATAAATGGAAGAGTTAAAAATATAATGTCGACAGTCTTTGAGTTACCATTAAATCAAATAACTAATGATTCTACAATGTATAGCATCCCGAAATGGGATTCGTTGAATCATATGAGATTAGTCATCGCCTTAGAGGAAGAATTTAATATAAAGTTTGATCAAGAAGAAATGGAAACCTTTATAACTTTTAAAATAGTCTCTGCGACTATTGCTTCATATTTATAAAATTGAGCATTAATTAATGAAAATTCTTATTCTTACAGAATCAGCTGGGAACCCACGAAGTTTTCCAGTAGAAGATATGACTGAACTAGAGGAAACATATCCTTATTTAATTAGGGAAGAGTATAAACATGCAGTATTTTGGCAACTATCATATGGGAATATTACTACTGAAGAACTTACAAGCCAAGCTTGCGCCTACCTAACTCATTGGAATCCAGATTTAATTATTGTTCACTCAGGTTTGAATGACTGTCGACCAGAAGCATTTACCGATTTTCAAAAGTATATTATTACTAATTTATCTGGAAGATTAGCTCAATATCTTAAAAAATATATGTATCACCCAAAATTAATAAAGATCCGAAAAATACAAAGAGTATCTGCAAGACGTTTTCGTAAAACAATTAAAAAATTAAAATTGATCTTCAATGATTCAAATATCATTTGGTTAGAAATAAGTGTTGATGATTCTTATGATGAAATTCGGCCAGGTGTTATAAGAAGAATGGCCAAATACAATTCAATACTTAAAGAATTTTATAAAGATAATGTTATTAATTTACAAGCTGAATTGTCTAGAGAAAATGGGTTTACAACTGATAAGTTACATTGGAATTCGACAGGACATAAACTTGTCGCTCGCAAATTAATCGAAAAGATTAATACCTTAAATATAACGTGATTGAGCTTATGCTTTGTATATTAAATTAAAAAAATATGATTACTGAAACATTTATTGTTGCTGAAATGGCATGTGCCCATGAGGGGAATATAACGCTAGCGAAAACGATTATTGATGGTGCAGCAGATGCAAAGGCTGATGCGATACAGTTACAAATTTGGTCGCTGACTCATATGATGTCTCCACAAAGGAAAGAATATGAATTATTACAAAGGATTGAGTTTAGTCAAAGTGAATGGAAGGGGTTAGTCAATTATAGCCGAGAAAAATACCCACAAATGCAGGTGTTTGTTTGTGTGTATGAACATTCCACTATTGAGTTTATTGATAGTTTAGGTATTGATGGTTTTAAACTAAACTCATCAGATTTGTCTAACCCGTTAGTATTAGAAAAGGTTGCTAAAACAGGTTTGCCAATAAATCTAAGTGTAGGTGCTTCGTCTATCTCTGAAATTCAATCTGCAATTGATAAGATTAAATCGATTTCGAATTCAAATATTACACTTATGTACGGTCATCAAAGTTTTCCAACTAAGCCTGAAAATGTACATATGTTTTATATGAAAAAGCTGGCTGATTTATTTGAATTGACAATTGGCTATCAGGACCATTGTGACGCAGATCATGAGTCTGCGTTTTGGTTGCCGGCTGCGAGTATGGGGATGGGAGTGTCAGTATTAGAAAAACATATTACTCATGATCGTAGTAAGAAGGGGATTGATTATGAGTCAGCATTAAACCCAGATCAGTTTGTAAAATTCGTTGAAATGGTGCGGTGCATTGATAAAGCTAAAGGCACATCTACTCCCCGTGATTTTACCCATGATGAAATAAAATATAGAGAATTTCAAAAGAAAAGTATTGTTGCGGCTAAGGAGCTCTCTAAAGGTAGTATTTTGAATGATAAAGATATAGTTTTTATGCGTGCAGAAACTCTTGGTTATTCTCCTGCTCAAATTGATGTTGTTGTTGGAAGAGTTCTAACTAAAGACATCAATGCATTTGATACGATCACAGAAGATAGTATTTCATGAAAATTGCATTTCTAATAACTGCACGCCTTAAGTCAACGCGATTACCAATGAAGGTGATTAAGCCTATGCATGGGAAACCTATGATCGTGCATATGCTTGATAGATTAAAAGAATCTAAATCATTGAACGACATCATTATTTGTACTTCGACAGAGTCACAAGATGATCCTTTAGTTGAGATCGCGAAAAAAGAAGGAGTTCAATGCTATAGAGGTGATGGTGATGATGTTATTGGCAGATTACTCGGCGCGGCTGAAAAATATGATATTGATTATATTGTAAATATAACTGCAGATTGTCCATTTGTTGATCCCGTATATATAGAACAAATCATTGAGGTTTATAAGAAAACAAATGCAGACCTTATTAGAGCTTGGGATTTACCGCATGGTGCGTTTAGTTATGGTATTAAGACAGAAGCGGTTAGAAAGGTTATTGATCTAAAGCAATCGACTGATACTGAAGTCTGGTACCAGTATTTCACTGACACCGGTTTATTTAACGTTGTTGATTTAGATATTAAAAACACTTTTCATAAACGTCCAGGCTTACGGATGACTTTAGATTATCCTGATGATTGGCAGTTTTTTGAAGCAATATTTAATGAGCTTTATGAAGAAGGGGGAGTATTTACTTTAGATAAAATACTCCAGTTGCTAGATGATAAACCAGAAATTGTAGATTTAAATAAACACTGTAGTGCTAAATTTTATAAGCGTTATTCTCGCCAATCTGAAATTAAATTAAAAAAGACACAATCTGTAGAGAAAGCATTAATTATAGGTTGCGGTTCTATTGGTCAAAGACATATTAGAACCTTACGCTCTTTAGGTATAACTAACATCATTGCACTTCGTAGTAAGAAAGGCCATTTTCAAAAGTTACCTGAAGAACTGG
>Ga0209494_1000155_pt1 | contig 29159 bp, 21 predicted proteins | sample EN1Hudseemescosm_FD_184628 | JGI IMG/M metagenome (GOLD analysis project Ga0209494, IMG submission 184628) | Methane-oxidizing microbial communities from mesocosms in the Hudson Canyon - EN1B Hudson Canyon (SPAdes) (version 2) | ecosystem: Environmental > Aquatic > Marine > Cold seeps | place... | reverse complement strand
ACGTAGAACAGCAAGCTAAAGAACGTTTTGAACAAGTTGATAAACGTTTTGAGAAGGTTGACAAGCAATTAGAAAAACAACACCAAGCGATAATGGGGATACATCAAGAAATAAAAAATCAAATGCATTGGAATTTTGGCATGTTGATTGGTGTAGGGAGTTTAATTATCGGGATCTTAAAATTCACAGCAACATAAATCGGTAAGCTCTTAAAATACAATAGCCCAAGAGCAGTCGTACAGGCAACCCCTTGTGGCTGCCCACAGTGTACATACATACATAAATATTACTAACTGATATTACGTAGCTTTACTTAAATTAAACATTGAACGGGGCGCAGACTTTAGAGGCTGTGAAAGTATTCCGAAATTAGGCAAAAAAGCCCATTTCGATAACGAACAATCAATAACTTACATCGAATTTTTTGCTGTTTTTAGTGGTTTTCTTGAATACTTTCACAGTCTCTTTAGTCTGCTTTATTCATCATTGATAGAGTTAAAATCGTCACCTTTCAGACAGGCAGATTTATCCCTTATATTTTTAATATACAATTAGGATACACCGTAGGCTGGGTTAGCTTTTTGTTGCGTAGCAATAAAAGCGTAACCCAGCATTTCTGAATTTTCGTAAAATTTTGGGTTACGTTTGCCGCGCTACGCTTGCAAAATCTGACCCAGCCTAGGTCAACACTCTTTGTTTACTGTTCTTAAATTAATGGCAGTGAGAGGTCCCCTCTCGTGGGTACCCGAAAATTATAGTGTTGAATAAGTTAAAGCCAAGCTAATATTAACGTCCGCTATAGAGATATGAAATACTTAGTACACAGAATACCTCGCATTGCGCAAGCTTCGTACTGACTACTTGAATATAAGCTATTTTAACCAACGACTGACCAACCTAAAACCAAGCCACTCAACATGCCCAAGCTAAAACTAATAAAAAAACAACACATCTGGCTACCGACACCACTAGGCTTAACCATCATTACCCTCGTTCTTTTATCAAGCTCCGTTTTCATCCTAAAAAACCTAGCACACTACCTAGCGCAACAACAAAGCATAAAAGCCCCCATACTGATTGTAGAAGGCTGGATAAGCGATCAAGCTTTAAAAGAAGCCATAAAGCACTACAAAACCGCAGATTATAAAATGATAATAACCACAGGGGGGCTGATAAAAACAAGAAATTCCACAAAACACAAAACCTATGCCGATCTTGCAGCAGCCTACCTGCGCAACAACAGTTTAAACAACAGCAATATAAAAAGCCTGCCGACACCAGAATCCGCACAAAACCGCACCTTCCTCAGTGCCGTCATCGTCCGAGACTGGCTACAAAAACAAAACATCAAAACAAAACAAATAAATATTTACTCACAAGGCGTACACGCAAGAAGAACTAAGGCTCTCTACCAAATGGCCTTTGGAGAGAAATACAAAATTGGTATTAACGCAGCAAAAACAAAAGTATACAAACTAGATAACTGGTGGAAAAGTAGTGCAGGTGCCAAAGCTGTCATAATAGAAACAATAGGACTAATCTGGGTGAAATGTTGCTTTTATCCGGGGACATATCAGTCCCATCAAGAAACATGGGGTATAATAAGCATTGAAAATTAGCATGGCTATCATCATTTAGGTGCTCTTGATGGCTTTAGTATCTGGGGGTATGTAATTCTCTCATTATTAAAAATTAGTTCTTTTGCCATTGAAAGACTAGGTTGTAATGTACGGCGCATTTTTGATTGTTTGCGAATAACGTAGAATTATATAAAAATCATACTATTACAGTAGTATTAGCTTGTTTAGAACGGTTCCGTTTCGGCATGGGAATAATGAAGATTGAATGTTAAGTCATGTTTGTGCTAACGTGGCGTTTAATTTATTGATACTTTAGGTTGTTTCAGGTTCTTCTACGGCCTTGTGTATAAACTTGCCCAGCATGATCATTTAGGTCATTGAGTGTTAGTTTTTTTATCTCATAAGTAGCAGGTATATTAGGCTCTTTCTTCAGTGGGATCAGGGCAGTTCTTTACCCTTCATCGTCTACATCAGTTTTATGTTTATGTGGCTGATGCAGCTGGGTAGAAAAAAGATAAAAATTTATACACAAAAGCGGAGAAGACCCCGTTTTTATGCATCTTGATTTTATCAGTTATGAGTAATTTTTTCTGTTTTTAGCATGTCTGGCTAAGAATATCTTCGTGTTCATTAGTTTTGCAAAAGGATCGTTCTACTATGATTAATATTGCTTTAATTACCTCCACAATAGCCCCTAAAAAAAGTGTTTTTTCCCTAAAGGAAAAAGATCCTTTATTAAGAATGGAGCAATATAAGGAAGCTTTTGGTTTCTATATTACCTGCTTAGAAAATAAAACATTTGATAAAATTGTATACGTTGATAACTCGGGGCATTGCTTAAAAGAACTGTCTGATTTGGCTTCAGATAATGGTGTTTTGTCACAAATTGAATTCATTAGCTATGAATCAACTATAGATGTTAAAAATAATAGTAGGTTTTATTTGGAAATCAATTTAATTGACTACTTTATACAGAATTCTAAAACCTTAAGGGACTATCCTAGCTGTATGATTTGGAAAGTTACTGGTCGATATATTATTAGCAACATTTCTAAAATTATAAAAAACTCAAAAAATGGATATGATATGTACTTTAATTATCGAAATATTCCAGAAAAATGTGTGGATTTTTATCTTGTGGGGTTCAATGAATCTGCATATAAAAAAATTTTTGCTTCACAAATTGACATTTATAAGGGCCTTACCTCGGGGGAACTGATCCTAAGAAAGCAACTTGATATAGTTGAAAAAAATAATTTAAAAATACTAAAAAGACTTCCTTTAACACCATTAATATCAGGAACTAGAGGCTGGGATGGAGCTAGATATGGAGAAGGAAAAGATCTCATGAAATACTATCTTAGAGAATTAGTATTAAGAATATTTCCCTTTCTTTGGATATAACCCCCCCCCATTCAAGTTAAGAGCCTATTGCAAGCTCTTGATTTCATAAGTCTACAATTAGTAATGATTCGCAACTCTGGTTTCTGGTTTTATCCTGACTTTAGAGCGCACCTATTCTGGATGTTAATTTTACGGCCTAAATGCCCCCAAATCTTCATGCGGTTTCATGTCATTATAGGTATGAAAACTGCTGTTTTTTTTCGTCTATCTATATCTAGGGGCTGTAATCGTTGAGAACTGGTGCATTGTCGATGCTATATATTAGGCTGGGCTTTCATTTTGTTTTAAGATCGCAATAATCTGGCTGTCGGTGTGTCGTGTATTTTTCATAGAAAACTCCTGCTAATAGTGTATTAGAATTTTCTATTTTTAACTCGGTTTATTTTTCGGGGGGATTACCAGGCCACTACAGGAATTTCCCTAATGCACTCAACCCCAACGAATAATCGTACAACCCTATGTACTTTGTTACAGTTAGCGTTCCAATTATTAGGAAACTTCAGATTAAAGATAAAATGGGTTTAAAATGGTGTAGATTATTGGTAGGGAAATGTTGTACTAAAGTACAATAGATATAAGTGCATAAATTGGATATGATTAATCATACCTTAGTGTAGGTGTTTTTTTGGAGAGAGAAATGAAAAATAATTTGATAGTCTGTATGTTAGCAGTTACTACTTTAGTAATGGGCTGTACATCAACAGATAAAAAAGAAGTTAATCTAGTAGAACAGATTAATCAGCAAGTCAGTCAGTCTGCAACTGCCTACGGTGGTGGTGTTAATTTGTTAGAACAAATAGCAGATGACAGTTCTCTAATGAAAATGACGATAAAGAGCCCTGAAAAAGATGGTGAAGGCTGGTCGATTCTTATACCGACAGAAGAGTCTCGTTTAATTTATGTTAGTAATAGTGAAGGTGATGATAGTTCAGCTGGCTATTATACTACAGCGGAAATAATGGAGCCCACAAACCCAACGGGTATTACGGCATTTAAAACCGTGGAAGCGGCCATGGCACAGGTGCGGGAAGGTTATCCAGACTGGATTTTATTCAAGAAAGGTGATGAATGGGATATGGCTAAACCAATTCGTGCTGTCAGTGGACAGTCACGAGAAGCACCTTTTGTGATTACTGCTTATGGAGAGTCAGGTAAACGGCCATTGATGAAAGTGCAAAAAGTTGGGATTGTTTTAAATAGAAGTAAGAGTTTTGTTGCTGTTATAGGGCTAGAATTATATGCAGAAATAAGAGACCCTAATTCTAGTAATTTTATTGGTTGGGATAATGTGAATAAGGCTCTTTGCTTTGTTAGTCTTACAAATGCTGATGATGATGTTGATTCAATCTTGCTTGAAGATAATGTTTTTAATTATTGTACCAATAATATTCAAATAAATGGCAGAAGAGAGAACCATAATATTATTATTCGTAGAAATCAGATCCTAAACGCGTATAGTACAGGGTCTCATTCGCAGGGAGTTTTTATTGCAAAGGCTTCTGTGCTGTTGGAAGAGAATTTACTAGATCATAATGGTTGGTACGGTAAAGAAGTATCACAGGGAAAAGCTACACTATATAACCATAACGTATACCTAACAGATGTAAAGAATAGTTTTTTTATAAATAATATTATTTCTAGGTCATCTAGTTTAGGGTTGAAATTTAAAACTAAACTTCTAAATGGATATAATGAAGAAAAAATACATGATATATGGATAGAAAACAATCTAGTAATTGGTGGTGAAGTTGGATTTTCAATAGGTGGGAATAAGGATTATGGTGATGGATTTAGATTTAAAAATATAACAATATTAGAGAATGTTTTTTTGAATATTGGGTTTGAACAGCCTACAAACCGAACCCTTGCGTGGTCTATATTCGCAGATGATTGGAATGGTGGAACAATAGCCAAAAATTATATGATCTATAATGATAACCCAGAGCTTAGGAATGTGCGCGCTATTATCGTCAAAGGGCAGATAAAAAATGTTGATATATATTCAAATGTATTTTTTGAACTTAATCAGGGTAGAAAGCCATTTATTACATTGAGTAATGATGAGTTAAAAGATAATATGCATGTTTTTAACAATCTAACTGGTCTTGAAGGTTATCAGCTTGACCGAAAAGATATAAGTACATATATGGAAGAGAGAGGAGAGTTAGGAGAGTTAGAAGTATTTATAAATGCTGCTAAGCAACAGTCTAAGTCTAACTGGAACCTTGATTATACTGCAGATAAGGTGAATGACTATTTAAAGGCTCAGTTTAGCCTGTAGGCTTTGATGGTGTTTGAAAAAAAGAGGGGGCTTTATGTTGTTGACTTAAAAGTCCTCTTTTTGCTGGGTTGGGTGAGGAGGATAAATCATGCATTGATAATCCCCGCATCCCAGCCCTCTCCCTTTTGAGAAGGCATCTATTCTTAAGCAGGGCTTTTAATAACTTGTTTTTCAATTACTTAAGAATGTGATAAAGTGCTTCATAAAGCTAGTCAAATTGGAGTTTCAGGGAGTTTTTAGTTGTATTTTTTACACTTAACGATAATGCAGCGATAAAAACATGAGTAAAGGGAATTTATTTGCGTATTTAGTTCTTATTTCATGGCCGCTAATTTCTATGCGGTTATACCAAAAAAAATCAATTCAAGAAGCTACCTTATGGGTTTTATTGGGTGGTTTTATGTTCTTAGCTGTTAAAACAGAGATTGATTTTCCATTTATTCCCCCCTTAGGGAAGCACACGATGCCTGTGTTATCGGCAATTCTAGGATGCTGGCTAGTAAAAAGGAAAAAAGTCGAGTATTTTGCGAATCAAGGCTTACTTAAGATGTTAGTTTTATTGTTGTTTATTTCTCCCTTTATGACGGTTTACTTTAATCAGCGGGGGGTGATCATTGGTGGAGTGTATTTGCCAGGGCTTGGACTGCGTGATCTACTTTCCATACTGATTAACTTACTGCTATTTATTAGCCCATTTTTTATTGGTAAGCAGTTTTTTAAAAGTTACCAAGACCAAAGGTTGATGTTTCAAGCGCTGACTATAGCTGGGTTAATATATTCATTACTTGTCTTATATGAAATTCGTTTGAGTCCGCAGTTACATATTTGGTTTTATGGGTATTTCCCGCATGGTTTTGGTCAACAAAAACGAGATGGTGGTTTTCGGGCAGTTGTCTTTATGGGGCATGGTTTATGGGTGGCATTTTTTGTGGCGACCACTTTAATAGCAAGTACGACATTATGGAAAAATAAAGAAAAAATTAAGCAATATTCCACGGCAACAATAAGCTTATATTTTTTATTTATATTAGTGCTATCTAAAAGTAAAGCGTCCCTTATTTATGGTTTATTGGTATTTATTTTAATTAAAAAAGTTTCAGTTAAAATGCAAATGCGAATTGCAATGATTATCATGGTAACGGCCTTAAGTTATCCTGCAACCTCAATATTCAAGTTATTTCCGCACCAAAGTGTTGTGCAGTTAGCGGAGGATGTAATGGGCGAGGTACGAGCAGGTTCATTAAAATTTCGTTTTGACAATGAAGAAATATTGTTAGCACGTGCACAAAAGCAGTTGTGGTTTGGTTGGGGGGGCTGGGGCCGCAATCTAGTCTATGATGAAGAGACGGGGCAAGGTCTTTCTGTTACAGATGGACGTTGGATTATTAAATTTGGTATGGCAGGAGCTGCTGGGTTTATTGCAGAGTTTGGTTTATTGGCCATTAGTATATTGCGTGCTAATAAAGCACTGAAGTTATTAACATCAAAACCAGAGCAGAACTTACTGTCGGCGCATGCATTATTAGTCGGTATTATTATGATAGATCAAATTCCTAATGCCTCATTACAGCCTTGGTTATGGTTAATCGCGGGGGTATTGCTTGGCCGAGCAGAGAGTATTATTGCAACAATGAGACTAAAGGATAATAGTCCTATATGACAAAAACATTAAAACAGCGGGCTGTAAAATCAGGTAGTTGGGTTATCTTCGGGCATCTTTTTTCTCAAGCCTTGCGTTTAGGTAGTAACCTTGTATTAACGCGCTTATTAGTGCCTGAAATGTTTGGAGTTATGGCGGTTGTCAGCGTTATTATGGGCGGGTTAGCGATGTTTTCTGATGTGGGTTTATTACAGAATATTGTCCAAAGCAAACGTGGTGAGGAGCCTGATTATTTGAATACGGCATGGACGATTCAAATAATTAGAGGCTTTGTTGTTTTTATGATTGCCTTATTGGCAAGTATGGCACTGTATTATTTAGGGCAACAAGGCTATATTTCTAAAGGCACTGTTTATGCAAACGAAGAGTTGCCCTTTATTTTAGCGATTGTTTCTATGGGCGCAGTTATATCAGGGTTTAATTCAATTCACCTTTTATTGCTTAATAGAAAGCTAATGCTGAGTAAACTAACGCTGATAAATTTAGTGAGCCAAGTTACTGCTATCGCTTTTATGCTAACGTGGGCTTGGTATCAGCGTGATATTTGGGCGTTAGTCTATGGCGGCTTGTTAGGTCCGTTAATTAAAGTTGCATTGTCTCATATTTTAAATCTAGGTGAGCGGTGCCATTTTTGTTGGGATAGGGGCGCTATAAAAGAAATTATTCATTTTGGTAAGTGGATATTTATATCGTCGATTTTAGGTTTTTTATTAAACCAAGGTGACCGCTTGCTACTGGGGGGGTTAATTAGCCCAGAAGAATTAGGTGTTTATACGGTTGCATTTTTTTTAGCAAATGCGTTAAAGAGTATATTAACAAAATTAATAGCATCTGTTTTTTTTCCCGTATTAAGTGAAACAATTAGAAAGGCACCTGAAAATTTAGAACGGATTTATTATAAAATTCGCTCTAAAGTGGATGTAATAACATTTTTTTTTGCGGGTTTTGTTTTTTCCACGGGTGATGCTATTGTTACTTGTCTTTATGATACTCGTTATCAGGAGGCTGGCTGGATGCTGGAAATTTTATCTATTGGCCTACTCTCTACAGGAAGTTTACTGATTGGCCAGTGTTTTTTGGCGCAAGGAAAGTCAAAAATTGTAACCGGCTTTATACTTGTGCAGAGTGTTATTTTTTATGTGACTTTACCGTTTTTATTTTTTGAATATGGTATGCTCGGTGCTGTTTGGAGTGTTGTTATTGCTGCGATGGTAAGAATGGTTATTTCAAGTATCTATATGAAAATTTATTTTTTTTATAAGATACAAAAGGAATTGATAATGTTACCACTTATTTTTTTAGGATATTATATGGGCGTTATCGGGAAGGGCTTTTTATGAACCAAGTCACAGAGCGTAAGCCAGATTTTATAATCATTGGAGCGGCAAAGGCTGGCACAACCTCGTTATATAAAAAAATGTCAATGCACCCTGATGTTTTTATGACGACACCTAAGGAGCCTGAGTTTTTTGCAAGAGATGATGTGTATAAGCAAGGCATTGAATGGTATAGGGGGTTGTATGCTAAAGCCACAAAAAATCAAATTTGTGGTGAAGCCTCTACTTTGTATTCTTTAATTACTAATTTTCCAGAGACTGTTAGTAGGATGCATAAAGAACAAGCGAATGTAAAAATAATTTTTGTGCTCAGAAATCCTGTTGATAGAGCGTATTCTTATTACATTCAAATATTAAAGAACTATCAAAATTCAACAAAAGACTTTTCAATAAATAGAACATTTGAAGAGTGTATTTTTCCAGAGAAAAATCCCAACAGAAAAGAGCGTAGCCTTTTTTTTGCACCATTTGATTCGCATCATAAGGATATCCCAAGTACTTTTCTTGGGGGCGGAATGTATATGATGATAATTAACGAATATCTAAAATACTTTCCCCGTAAAAATATATTATTAATTAAATTCGAAGATTTAGTTATTAATATAGAGGCTGTTACTCAAGAGGTATGTGATTTTTTGGAGATTGATGTTAGTCAGATAAAGAATACAGAAGTTGCCCGAGAGAATATTTCTAAAGAATATTTTTTAAAGTTAGACAAAAATATTCGTGAGCAAGAACAAATTAATACTTGGAAAAGTTTTTTACCTATCCGTGTTATCTCGACTTATATGCCTAAAATAATGAAACAAAAAATAATAGGTTTTGTAATGAGGCTTTCTAATGATAAGCAACTGGCAGAGCGCCCTAAAAAAATGGAAGTAGGGACAAGGAGTTTTTTAAAGCAAGTATACCTTCCTGAAATTAGTGCCTTGGAAAAATTCTGGGGAAAAGAACTAGATGCGTGGAAGTAGCTATGAAAATTACATTTGTGGTACCAACTCTAAATTTAACCGGGGGAATTCGTGTAGTTGCAGTTTATGCTGAGCTATTAGCAAAAAAAGGGCATACAGTTACGGTTGTATCACCCAACAAGAAAAAACTAACAATTAAAGCTAGGATAAAGGCTGTTTTTAGTCTTGCTGGAAGTAGGGCGAAATCAGGACATGATACATCCTTTTTTAATAACAGGTCTTATACTGTAAAGGTTTTAGATACTCATCGAGATGTAGAAAGTGATGACGTGCTTAATGCTGATATTGTTATTGCAACTTTTTGGAATACGGCTGAATGGGTAAGTGAATTTTCTAGTGAAAAGGGTGAAAAAATTTATTTTATACAGGGGTATGAAGTTCACCCTTGGTTGCCCATTGCGCGTGTCGAGTCTACTTTTTATTTACCTTTTAAGCATATAGCGGTTTCTCAATGGATTGCAGATATTTTAAGTGAGAAATATGGCTTAGAAAGTGTTTCTGTAGTGGGTAATGGTGTGGATGAGCAACAGTTTTTTTTTGATAATAGAGAAAAAAATAAAATATTTACGGTTGGTCTTATGTATGCGGGTCAATTTGGAGTTAAAGATTGTGAAACAATTTTTGCAAGTATAGATGAAGCGCGTAAGATAATTCCTGATCTTAAAGTGGTTTCCTTTTCTACAAAGGAACCAACAGAAGCATTTCCTTTGCCAGAAAACTCAAAATTCTACTTACGACCACAACAGAATGAAATTAAGAATATTTATGGTCAATGTGACGCGTGGTTATTTGGAAGCCGTAGTGAAGGATTTGGCTTGCCTATATTAGAGGCAATGGCGTGTGGAACGCCAGTCATTGGAACTAAAGCGGGCGCCGCACCTGAGTTGCTAGGAAATGGAGAAGGGGTGTTAATTGATGTCGCTGATGTTAATGCAATGTCCCAAGCTATTATTGATATGGCTATGATGTCTAATAGTGATTGGAAAGAAATGTCAGATAAGGCTCTATTAAGGGCTAAAGAAAATCCATGGTCAATTAAAGTAAATGAATTTGAAAGAGAGTTATTGTGCGTTACAAATGCTAAGGGCAACTAATGACTTTTTTATCAAAAAAGATATTGCTGGGTGAGAAAGATGACAACAAGTAATGAAAATAAACTAATAGCGCCTTATAAAGTAGGGCGTAATTGGATTTTTGCTCCATCAACTTATTTGTTGGATTCTTGGGAACCAATAATTGAGCAAATTTATCTGCCTGAAGTTGAATCTAAAGCTGGTGAGATAGGTTTTTCCTTTGTTGCTGAAGGCGCAACTAAGACAAAGCAGAAATCTTCAATAAAATCCAAACTTAAGCATTTATTTGTAGAGGCTGTTAAAGATGAGGTCGGGCCTGAAAATTGTACTTTAGTGGATTTAAGAAGCCACAATCCTGAGAATTTAGCTCATGCTATTACTAATCATCTGCCTGTTGCTTTATTGGCAAGAGCTTTTTTAAACGCGGCTAACTATCCAGAGCCTATGCTTGTTCTGCCCAAGGCATTACCTGACTATATTAAGCGGTTATTTTTAAGTATAGGTTTTCAGTTATTATTCACGGATGCTGTTGTGAAAGGAAAAATTTGTGAATTTAAATTAGATCCTTGGGTTTCTATACGGGGGGTTCGACATAAAGTTATTCAGGAAAAATTACTGGGTAGTGAGTTTGCTGAGGTTATTTATAAGAAATCATTATTGCTTCCTAAAAAGATTTTTATTTCAAGGCGAAATACTCGTATCCTTAGTAATGAAAATGAAGTTGAGCAGTTTTTAAGAAGAAAAGGGTATCAGAAAATATATCTTGAGGATTATGAAGTTTTAGAGCAAATAGCGATGGTTTCAATGGCTGATAGTATTGTTGCAATACATGGCGCAGCTCTTGGTCCTCTTATATTAAGGGTGTTATTTGATACGCAGCCTCTTAAGTTGGTTGAGCTATTTTCACCGGGGCATATGACTAATGTATTCAGGATGGTGAGTCAGCAAATTGGTGCTGAATGGGTCGGGGTGCGAGGTAGGCTGTGGCCATCTATTATCAAGCAGGCGTATATTTGTTTACCTGAGAATGTCAGAAAATATTCTTTGGTTGAATTTGATGTTTGTTTATTAAGTTTAGAGAAAGCAATGGAGAGTATTGCATTATGATGGAGCAGGTTGTTTTTTTGTGTGGCGCTTTACGTTCTGGTTCTTCATTAACGCATTTGATGCTAGATCATCACCCCAATATAAAAAACCCAGGGGAATTTGATTTTTTATTTGATCAGGTTTCTAATGAGGGTGTGTTTCCTGAAATAACTAGCTATCACGAGTGGCTATCGACGCACCGTATTTTTCAGTCTAAATCATTATTGGTTGATACGTCTTTGAACTACTTAGAGCTTATTGCATCATTTATTGAGCAATTAAGTGTTAATGGTTCAGTTTTAGCGCTTAATGTCCATCGTAGTTTTCATCGGATTCCTTTTTTATTTTCTGATGCTAAATATATTCATTTAGTTCGTGATCCTCGTGATGTAGCGCGCTCTAGTATTGGTATGGGCTGGGCAGGTAATGTGTATTATGGTGTTGACCATTGGGTGGCGACCGAGAATAGTTGGGTGTTATTGGAGAGTAAAATACAGCCTGAGCAAGTATTGCAAGTTAGGTTTGAATATTTAATAAGTTCACCGGAGCAGAGTTTAAATCGTGTGTGTGAATTTGTTGGGCTAGTATACTCAGCACGAATGATGGATTACACGTTACAGTCTAGTTATAGCAAGCCAGATACTTCTTTAGTTAATCAATGGAAGAGAAAATTATCTGTTAGAGAGATAGAGTATGTGGAGTTAAAGGCAAGTACATTGTTGGGTGGTTTAGGTTATGAGCTAAGTGGCAAAGGTATAAAGCCATTAACTATAATCGAGCGCTCTATATTAGGTATTGGTAATAAAATTTTCCGTTATCATTTTTCTTTAAAACGATATGGCTTTTTTTTGGTAGTAAAAGTTAAATTATCAAGGTTGTTTGGAATTCGCTCTATTTACAATAAAGGACGGTTACAAATGAACGAACTTGAAAATAAATTGATAAAATAAATAACGTGTATTAGGTAATATACGGAATAGAAAGCATTTATTTAGGATTAGGTGGATAACTTAGAGGGGTGTTTAAATGAGTGAAATGAAGGTTTTTTGTGTTGGTTTTCAAAAAACTAGCACAACATCTTTAGGGTTAGCTTTAGATTTTTTGGGCTATAAAGTGTGTGGTTATAACCCTTTTAGGGGTTTTGCTGGTAAGGGTGATTTTGATTTAAAGTCATTTGAAAACCTAGTTTATGAACTATCTGAACAATATAATGCTTTTAAAGATACGCCATGGCCTTTATTTTATAAAGAAATGGATGAAAAGTACCCTGAAAGCAAATTTATTCTTGTTGTGCGAGACACCGATAAATGGTTTTTAAGCGCATTAAAGGATTTTAAAAGTACTGAAAATGCAATTCATCATTATATTTATGGTGTTTCTTACCCAGAAGGTAATGAGAATATATTTAAAAAACGTTATGAGGAACACAATAATGACGTTATTAAATATTTTGAGCATAGACCAAATGATTTTTTATGTTTAAATTTAGAGGCAGGGGAAGTTAATTGGGAGAATATTTGTAATTTTTTAGGTAAGGCTATTCCTAATAAGCAATGGCCGCATGCTAATACAGCACAGAGAAAAAAAATAAAAACATTTTTTCGTCGGCTTAAAGGCTTTATAGTAAAGATATATAATAAGTGATCTATTTTAATTTGAGTAATTATGTCTAATTTATATAGAAAAGATATTGATGGTTTAAGAGCTATTGCGGTATTGATGGTGGTTTTTTATCATGCCGAATTTAGCTATATTTCAGCTGGTTTTATTGGTGTAGATGTTTTTTTTGTTATTTCTGGGTATTTAATTACGACTGTTTTACTTAGAGATATTACTAGCTATAAATTTACCTTTTCTCAGTTTTATCTTCGGCGGCTAAGGCGCATAATGCCTGCATTTATTTTTGTTGCGGTAATTACAACCATTGGGGCAACAGTTTTACTGTTACCTAATGCGCTTATTAAATATAGTGAAAGTTTATTAGCTGCTTTTTTATCAATATCTAATTTATATTTTTGGAAAAATAGTGGGCAGGGGTATTTTTCACCAAATACGGATAAATTTCCTTTACTACATTCGTGGTCATTATCGGTTGAAGAGCAATATTATCTTTTATGGCCATTATTTGTTGTTATTGCTTATAAGTATTTTGAAAAAAATAGGCTAGGATTAGTTATAGTATTATTGACAGTTATGGGTCTCTTATTATCAGAATGGCTTGCGATTATTAAACCAAGAAGTGCTTATTTTTTACTGCCTACGAGAGCTTTTGAATTAATGATGGGAGGAGGAGTTGCTTACTATTATTCTTCATTACCGACTCTTAACCGGTATGTAAATCATTTTTTATCATTTGTCGGTATATTATTTGTGCTTGGGACTGGTTTTTTTTTAACCGATGAAAGTACATTCCCTGGGCTTAATGCACTAATTCCTTGCTTAGGCGCGTGTATTTTAATTTATACTGGGCGAGATAGAGATAATATTGGGATTGTTAATAAAATTATTTCTATTAGGCCTTTGGTTTTTGTTGGTTTAATTTCTTATTCTCTATATTTATGGCACTGGCCTGTCTTTGCTTTTTTGAATGTGATGAGTATTTCTTTAGCTAGTAATGAGAAATGGATAATAATTTTTATATTAATAGGTCTAGCATATATTACTTGGTTAATTATTGAGCAACCATTTAGGCATAAATATAAGTTTAGTTTTATAAAAACTTTAATTTTCTATGTTATTTTTCCTGTTGTGGTATGTATCGCGTATGTTTTTTTTATTTATAATAGCTCAGGATATAGAAATAGATTTTCCTCTGAGGTTACCTCAATGATAGAGGCCCTTTATTCAAGATCTGAAAATAGGAATAATAAGTGTCACAATATTAAATTAGAAAATCAAATAAATAGTCGCTGTTCATTTAGGGGGGCTAAAAAAAGTAAAATTGATATTTTATTGCTTGGTGATTCTCATGCTGATGCCTTATCTGGAATGTTAGGGGTGCTATTCAAGGATAGTAACCTTAATGGGTATATTGCTACTGCAAATGTACATATTTACCTCCCTGGGATAAAGAGGTATGCAAGTGGTCATGCTGAAACAGTACATGAATATAAGAGTTTTTTGCTGAGGGGTGAAAAAATCACTGATCTGATAAATTCTGAGTTGAAATTTAAGTTTATTGTTTTAGCAGGACGTTGGCCTGTTTATATAACAGGAGCAAATGAACGTGGTAAGGAAAATAAGAAAAATTTTTTACAGGATATTGATCTAAAGGATGAGTTGAGTGTTGCAAATTCTGCAATTAATTTTGAACGAGGAATGAATCAAGCAATTTCAGTTATCATTAAGACAGGAGCAATACCTGTCATTGTTGAATCAGTTGCTGAATTTGAGATTAATAAAAATGACTGTTCTATTAGGAGTAAAATTTGGGCGAGCAATCAAAATTGCTCAATTGATTTTGAAAAAGTGCTAAATAGACAGAAAAAAATTACTGAAATATTCTTAAATTTAAAGAAAAAATACCCGAGTATTATTTTTATTGACCCCAAAAAAATAATGTGCAATGAAAGCCTTTGTTACAGTTCTTTAAATGGCACTCCCTTATACAATGATAGCCAGCACTTGAATGATGATGGCTCTAAGCTTGTCGGAAGCTTGTATTTAGAAAAGTATGTTAATCCATTTGTTATTCGTTCGCTGAGCACCTTAGAAATAGGGCGCAAGCAAAGTGATGATTTTTAGTCTGCAGTAACCAATGTTATTACCAACTAGCAGTATGTAGAGAGTATATAAAATAGACTCAAATAGGTGAAGTTATACCCATCCCAATAATTTCATGCTTAAACTATATTTCTAAAAACTCGTCATTCCTGCATGCTCCTAGCAGGAATCTATCGTGGTCACCTGGATTTCCGCTTGAAGATTTTGGGAATGGCAAGAGTAACAGTCATTATTTATTGGAGTTGGTATTAGTTACTACGCATGATTAGTTTATCTGAATACTGTTGATACCTATCATTATTTGGCTCAAGTGATAAAGCAAAGGAATGGTCTTTGGGAGGTTTTATTTTTTATGAGTGATTTATGAGTGCTTTATATAGAAAAGATATTGATGGTTTAAGAGCTATTGCGGTATTGATGGTGGTTTTTTACCATGCAGAATTTAGCTTTATTTCTGGTGGTTTTATTGGTGTAGATGTTTTTTTTGTTATCTCAGGGTATTTAATTACAACCGTTTTACTTAGGGATGTTGGGGCTAATAGCTTTTCCTTTGCTCAGTTTTACCTTAGGCGGCTAAGGCGATTAATGCCCGCTTTTATTTTTATTTCAGTACTTACAACTATTGGGGCAACCGTTTTATTGCTACCAAGTGCGCTTATTAAATATAGTGAAAGTTTATTAGCTGCTTTTTTATCAATATCAAATTTCTTTTTTTGGAAAAATAGTGGGGGTGGGTATTTTTCACCTGGTACTGATGAGCTTCCGTTATTACATACTTGGTCATTATCTGTAGAGGAGCAGTATTATGTTTTATGGCCACTGTTTCTCGTTATTAGTTATAGGTATGTAAAAAGAAATAGACTTGGTGGGGTTATAGTAGTGTTAGCTGTTGTAAGTCTCTTATTATCACAATGGCTAGCGATTATTAAACCAACAACTGCCTACTTTTTTCTACCTACAAGAGCATTTGAATTATTGATGGGGGGAGGAGTTGCTTACTATTATTTTTCATTACCGACTCTTAACCGCCATTTAAATCATTTTTTATCATTTGTTGGTATTTTATTTGTGCTTGGGGCTGGCTTTATTTTAACCGATGGAAGTACATTTCCAGGGGTTAATGCGCTAATTCCTTGTTTGGGTGCATGTATTGTAATTTATACTGGCCGGGATGAGGGTAATGTTGGGGTAATTAATCGAATTATTTCTATTAGGCCTTTGGTTTTTGTTGGTTTAATTTCTTACTCTCTATATTTATGGCATTGGCCTGTCTTTTCCTTTTTGAATGTACTTGGTATTATATTGTCAGGTCATGAAAAATGGCTTGTTATTTTTATTTTAATATTGCTAGCTTATTTCACATGGTTAATTATTGAGCAACCATTTAGGCATAAATATAAGTTTAGTTTTATAAAAACTTTAATTTTCTATGTTATTTTCCCTGTTGTGGCATGTATCGGGTATGCTTTTTTTATTTATAATAGCTCGGGGTATATAAATAGATTTTCTCCTGAAGTTATCGTAATGATTGACTCTATTCATTCTCGCTCAGAAAATAGGAATAAGCACTGCCATAATACTAAATTTAAAACTCAAACAAAGGATCGTTGTACATTAGGTTTTTCTGAGAAAAGAGTACCTGATATTTTGGTTGTTGGTGATTCGCATGCAGATGCAGCAACGGGAATGTTAGATGTCTTTTTAAGGGATAGGAGTTTAAAAGGCTATGTTGTTACGGCAAATACAAAAATTTACCTCCCTGGTATTGCTCGTTATGATTTAAAGCAGGGAAAAAATAAGGAGGATAAAGCCTTTTTAAGGCGCGGGAATAATATTACACAATTAATTGATTCTAAACAGAAATTTAATTTCATTGTGCTTGCTGGTCGTTGGGCTTCTTATATTTCTGGGTTAAATGATCATGATAAAAAAAATGGTGAAATTTACTTACAGGATATTAAGTTAAAAGATGATTTAAACCTTTTTAATTCAGCTATAAATTTTGAACTTGGAATGAACCGAGCAATTTCAGTTATTACTAAGTCAGGAGCAATACCTGTAATAGTTGAATCGGTTGCTGAATTTGGGCTTAATAAAAGTGATTGTGTGATTAGGAATAAAATTTGGGCTAGCAGGCAGAATTGCTCAGTTGATATTGAAAGTGTAAAAAGCAGGCAGAAAAAAGTTAATGAAATATTTGAAAATTTAAAGAAAAAATATCCAAGCCTCATTTTTATTGACCCTAAAAAAGTAATGTGTGGGGAGGCGTTTTGTTACAGTTCCTTAAGTGGCGTTCCCTTATATAAAGATGATGATCATTTTAATCATGTGGGTTCTAAGCTTGTCGGAAGCCTGTATTTGGAAAAATATTCAAACCCATTTATTATTGATCTGAAGGTTCCTAAAAATTCATCAGGCAACCCCCGTAGTATTATGGACATGAATGAATTACCTGGGGTTTAGACGGTTTGGGAGAATGAAATCATGCATTGATAATCCCCTCACCCCAACCTTCTCCTTTTGGAGAAGGAGTGTAGTGGTCTAATAAAAGGAAAAATACACAGTGCAAGATTTGAGGCAGTTGTATTTTGCTTGCAGTAATTTAGGTTGTGATCTACCATTAAATAGGGTGATACTGGCCGTTTTTAGGTATTATTTATGTGCGCCCTATTTGGGTTTTAGTTTTAATCTGGTAGCAAGTAAATCTATGTATACTCTTTTAGATTGATGTTTTTCTTTTTAATCAATGGATTGGTGGTTTTTTGAAGTCTTTTTTGACTCTGAACTTTAGTTATAATTCAAGCTCTCTGGGGTATCACGTGAAATAAGAAAAACCTTGTGAAATCTTGGTATTTTTGAGTTTTCCTACTTATAAAACACATTATAAACAAACGGTTATGATTTCCGTTGTGTTATTAACCATGCTACTTGCATAGTTTTATGGTAGTTCCGGAAGAGCCGTTATTTCTTTGTAAAGTATTAGTTATGCTGGATTTTTATTTACGATATGAAAAAAAATATATTGAATAGTTTATACCATTTATTTTCTCAAAATAAGAACCCTCAGCGTATTCATGTGTTGGATGGGTGGCGAGGGTTAAGTATTTTATTTGTTTTATCAGCGCATTTATTGCCTTTAGGAATCAGTTCGTGGGGAATAAATAGCATGGCAGGGCTGTTAGGAATGAGTCTGTTTTTTATTTTATCGGGATTTTTGATAACTAATTTTTTGTATAGAAGTCAAAATATATTAGATTTTATTATTAAGCGTTTTTTTAGAATATTGCCTTTGGCTTGGTTGTATATTGTTATTACGTTGTTATTATATGGGGCTAGTGAATCTGAGTGGCTTGCTCATTTGTTTTTTTATGCAAATTGGCCGCCGATGTCTTTAACGAAAGTGACGAGTCATTTTTGGAGTTTGTGTGTGGAAATGCAATTTTACTTATTAGTTGCATTCATAGTTTTTATTTTTAGAAAAAAGGGTTTATTTATATTACCTTTACTTTGTTTTTTGGTAACTTGGTATAAGTTTGATAATCATGTTTATGCTGCTATTAATACTTATTATAGGCTAGATGAAATATTGGCTGGTTGTATACTGTCGCTTATTTATAATGATAGTGGGTTGTTTTTATTAAAAAAATATATTTCTCGAATTAATCCTTACTTTGTTATTGTACTGTTACTGGCCTCATGTCACCCTGAGGGCGATTTTTTAAATTATTTTAGGCCTTATTTGTCTGGCTTGTTAATCGGTATTACATTGCTTAACCCTAAACTTAAGCTAAGTTATTTTTTAAATATGAATGTACTTTATTATTTAGCTATTATTTCTTATGCATTATATGTTATTCATGGGGGGATTCGTCATACTTGGTTGGGTGAGGGTGATACTTTGGTTAAATATGCAAAGAGACCAGCATTGTTTGTAGTAACCTTTTTACTTGCTCATTTTTCAACATTTTATTATGAGAAATATTTTATAGGGCTAGGGCGTAAAATATCTACTAAAGTTAAAAACGGTTAGAAAAAATTCTCTGATATGGATAGAACCTAATTATTTCCAAACTGAGAATACGTTGTTTTATTAGTTAAATAGTTTCAAAAATTATATCGAACAAGTTATACAGGGAAACGAGGCTTTATGACAAAACCTGATTTTATTATTATGGGGGCAATGAAAAGTGCAACCAGTACCTTGCATGCTCAGTTAGCCTTACAGCCGGGTATTTTCATGAGTGTGCCTAAAGAGCCTAATTACTTTAGTGATGACGATCAATATGCGCGTGGTGAGGTTTGGTATAACGGTTTGTTTGCTAATGCAGAGGCTAATGATTTATGCGGTGAGTCGAGTACGCATTATACAAAACTGCCTGATTACCCTTTAACGATTGAGCGCATGGCTAAACGGCTTGATAGAGTTAAATTAATTTATGTAATGCGGCATCCCGTGGATCGGTTAATTTCTCATTATATGCACCAATGGTCACAGAATGTTATCAAATGTGATATTAATAAAGCTATTGATGAATATGAAGAGTTAACGGCTTATAGTTGTTATGCGATGCAATTGGAGCCATATATTGAGGAGTTTGGACGTGAAAATATTTTATTTTTATTTAATGAATCAATCAGAAAAAATCAGCAAAAAGAACTTGAAAAAGCAGCTAAATTTATAGGTTATAAAGAGGATGTTATTTGGCAAGACGATGTTGTAACACAAAATGTATCAAATGAACGAATACGAGCTTTTCCTGGATATAGTTGGATTGTGGGGTCTGAAATTATGACTTTTTTTCGTCGCGCATTGATACCTAAATGGCTTAGGAATAAGATTAAAGGTGAATTGACATTAAAAGAGCGTCCTGTCATTGATGAGCGGCACCTTACTAAAATAACTGCTATATTTGATCAGGATTTAGCTCGTTTAGGGTATGCGTTGAATGTTGAATTATCTTGTGAAACGTATAATATGCTTGTGATTAATCAAGAGTTGAGTTTGCAATACGATATAGAGGGGGAATAATGCTATTAATCGTTTGGAAAGTAACTGTAGCTAGAGCCATTATATTTTAAATAATTTTTTTTATGCTAAAACTTATGAAACGATTAACATCTATTACTGATGTAGGTATCGTGGATGTTATTCACCCTTTTTTTTGGAGAATGGTATTAATTCCATTATGTATCAATGAAATACGGTTTTATTGGCGCGAGGAAGAGCTCCCCTACCAAAGTCAGTTGCTGAAAATTAGGGAAACGGAGCATAGCGAAGTGATGGCTTTTAGTCCGGAGTAGGCGACAGGGAAATTTGCCAATCCGAAGTGAGCTGTCAGCTCGCTCGGGAGGCAGGAATTTTATCCCGATACCCGTCAAGTCAATGAGATAGCTTTAACGAAGCAGATTTTGTGCATAGTTGAAGTGGAGCAGAACTCCCATAAATCGCTTCGTAAGTGAATGAACAATAGCGATGGACATCCCGGTGTTTCATGAACAGGATGGCGCGCCTAGCTTATGTTGATATAGGTGTAGAGGCAAAAATAATTGGTGCAATTTATATTGGGAATGATGCTTTAATTGGGGGAAATTCTGTTGTGGTTAAATTAAGTGGTCGAACTTGTGTGTAGCGGTTAATGTTTTTTAAGTAATAATTTTTATTTGGAGGTAGTAGGGAATGATTGGGCATAGTGTTATAGGTATTGTTGCAAAGAATTCTTTATCTTATGTTGAAGCTATTTTTAATGCGTATGTGGATACAACGCCTATTGTTTTATTACGATCAACAGATGATCAGCTGAGAAAAGAGTTGACAGGTGTTACTCATGTAATTGATTCTGATAGTACTTTTGGTTGGTTCAGCTCATCTTATGTATTTAGTGACGATGATTCTTTAGCGCAAGTTTCTTTTACATCGGGGACGGAAGGCGAGCCCAAAGGTGTATTGCTTACACATAAAGCATTATCTGATGTTACTTATCGTTTAAATAATGTAATGGAGGTTGATTCATCAATTCGTGAGTATGTAGGTGTGCCTGCGCATTTTTCATTTGGGTTGGGGCGCTTTCGAGCCATTGCAGCTGTTGGTGGACGTGCTTTTTTGCCCGAAATGGGGTTTAATCCTTTAGAAATAAGGGATATGTTAAAACAACAGGATATTAACGCTGTCTCTGCGGTACCTACTTTATGGCGAGTTTTATTAAAGAATAAAGCTATCTTTGGTTTGGAAGCTTCTAATTTGAAGTGGATTGAAATTGGAAGTCAGTATATGAGTCGGAAGGAAAAAGAAGAACTAAAAATTCTTTTTTCTAATGCAGTTATTGTTCAGCATTATGGATTGACTGAGGCTTCTCGTACTACATTCTTGAGAATTGATCAGGAGTGTGAAAATAAGTTGGAATCAGTAGGTATTGTCACGGGAATATCAGAGATTAAGATTTCAGAATCTGGTCGCATCTGTATCCGTGGGCCGCATGTCGCTAATCAGCTTTTAAAGCAGGAATGCTTTACGAGTAATGTAGATGGAGCTGGCTGGTTTGAAACTAATGATTTAGGGGTAATTCAGAATGGATATCTTTATTATCAAGGGCGTGCTGATGATTTGATTAACTGTAGTGGTATTAAGCTATCACCTGATGCGTTGGAGTGTGATTTACAAGAATTTTTAAATATTAAAGAGGGAATTGCAATTTCTGGCTATGAAGATGATTTGGTTGGGAATGGTGTTCTGGTAGCCAAGAAAAAAAAATTAGAATTGGAGGCTCATGAAATTTTTACTGCTATAGTAGAAATTTTATTGGACTATGGGGTTAACAATAAGAATGCTGTAAAAGTAATTCAATTGGATGAATTTCCAGTTACATCAACAGGGAAAATTCAGAGAAAAGAATTATCGAAATTATATATAGCGGGTCGCAATGAAGCATTTGAATATGTTTTTCAAACGAATAATTACATTGCCCCAAGAAATGATTTTGAATTAAGTCTCGCTGTTGTATGGAAAAAAATACTCAAACTAGAGCGCGTAGGTATAGCTGATGATTTCTTTGATTTAGGAGGGGGCTCTTTAACGGCGGTTATGTTGGTTAATGAAATGGAGTTGGCTTCAGGGATTAAATTTGATATTGGGGATGTTTTTAGTTTTCCAACGATTGAACAACTCGTCAGCCTTCAGCAAGAGGGTAAGCAAAAAGTTGCATCTAGTATTGTTCCACTGCAGGAAAAGGGGAGCGGGCTTCCTTTGTTTTGTTTATGTGGTATTAATATTTATCAAGAATTAGCAAATAGCTTAGGTACAACGCAAGCGGTTTATGGCATTTATGTGGCTGAAGAACAAGCGCTTATGAGTGCGTTGATAGAAGGAATTGATCTAGATTTATCTGTGGTTCATTTGGCTCAATTGTATTCGGATGCAATTTTGAGAAAGCAGCCGGAGGGGCCGTATCAATTAGCGGGGATTTCATTTGGTGGTTTATTAGCTATTGAAACAGCACGAATTTTGCAGAAAAAAGGTGCTGAGGTGGCGGTTGTTATTTTGTTGGATACCATTTTGCCGAGTGCTGTATTACGTAGCTTGTTAAGTAAGCTCAAAAGAAGGGTAAAGCTCTGCATTGGAAAGGTTCAAAAGATGTATAAGTTAGCTGAAAATGAAGAGCAGAAGCTTTCTGAAATGATGGATTTACGTGATCAGGCTTATAGAAAAGCTATGGAAGCATATAATGTGCCGGGTGAGTATTATCATGGAAAGGTTGTACTGATTAAGGCTAAGGAACAAAAATGGGGAAAAGGAGTTTCTTTAAAGGATGATTATGGATGGGGGGATATAATCAGTGGAGATGTAATCACGTATGAAATGGAGGGGGATCATTTAGGGATTATTAAAAAACCAAATGTATCTGCCTTAGCAGAGCAATTAAAGGTTTATTTATAAGTCAGGGTATTTTTATCTGATGCCCGAAATATGCTTTATTTTAAAGTGGGTCATGAGGATTGAGTTTGAGTAAAAGTATTAGCTGTGGAGCTGTCGTTATTGGGCGTAATGAGGGACGGCGTTTGATTAAATGCTTAGAATCTCTTGTAAATAAGCTTGGTTATATTGTGTATGTTGACTCTGGGTCTACAGACAGTAGTCTATCAGAGGCAAAAAATATAGGAGTGGAGTGTATAGTTCTTGACCTAGGTATGCCTTTTACTGCTGCTCGGGCTCGTAATGTAGGAGCTAATTATTTAATTCAAAAGTGCCCACATATACAAGTTATTCAATTTATTGATGGGGACTGTGAGCTTCAACCTGACTGGGTGAGTATTGCTTATGATTTTTTAGAGAAAGCCCCTCATTATGCAGTGGTCTGTGGCCGACGACGTGAAAGATTTCCAGAAGATTCTATTTATAACCAATTATGTGATATTGAATGGAATACACCTGTAGGTGATGCATTAACATGTGGCGGTGATGCGTTAATTAGAGTGGATGCTTTTAAACAGGTTGAAGGTTATCGAGAGGATTTGGTTGCTGGTGAAGAGCCTGAAATGTGTTTTAGGCTTAGAGAAAAGTCTTGGAAAATAAGGCGTTTAGATACAGAGATGACGTTGCATGATGCAGCGATAACTCGCTTTACTCAGTGGTGGAAAAGAGCCAAGCGAGCGGGACATGCTTATGCAGAGAGCTATTTTTTACATGGCCGTTCTGTAGAAAAATTTCGTGCGAAGCCTGTTATGAGTGTTGTATTTTGGGCGGTGCTTTTACCAGTGTTGGTTATTGCACTATCTATCATTGACTGTCGATTGATTGTTATGGGTTTAATCTATCCTGCTCAAATTTTTAGGTTATTCATCAAAAATAAGAGTTTTTTAAATTCAAAACTATCTTTTTATTACGCTGTCTCTAATGTGCTGGGGAAATTTCCGCAAGTTTTAGGTATGGTGCAGTTTATTTTCAATAAAGTTAAAGGCCAACGTGGTACGTTGATAGAGTATAAATAATAAATATGAGTGATGTAAATAGAATGAAGGATTTACGAGTTTTGATTGTCTGTGAACATGCGTCTCAGGTATTTGGGGGGGAAGCTATTTTACCCTTGCAGTATTTTAAACGATTACGCGAAAAAAATGTAAATGCATGGTTAGTTACCCATGGTCGGGTGAAATCTCATTTACAGGAAGTGATGCCTGAATATATGGAATATATATTTTTTATTCCTGATACTAAAGGTCATGTGTTTTTTCATAAGTTAGGAGGCTACCTTCCTGATCGTATTCGCGTTTTTACGACGGGATTTATTGGTCATTTAATTACTCAGATTTATCAAATTAAAATTGTACGTAAACAAATAAAAGATAAGAAAATTAATGTTGTGCATGAGCCAGCACCTGTTTCGCCTAAACAACCATCTGTCATGTTCTTTTTAGGCGTACCTGTTATTGTTGGCCCCTTAAATGGCGGTATCAATTTCCCTGATTCATTTCAGTATATGCAAGGTAAGTTTGAGAAAATTTTTTATAAGGTTGGACGCTTATTTTCGTTGGTTCTTAATGTTTTTATGCCAGGTAAATTATTAGCTAATATTATTTTAGTCGCTAATCAGCGTACTAAGAAGGCACTTCCTCTGTTTATACAGGGTCAAGTTATAGAATTAGTTGAAAATGGTGTTGACCTTGACCTTTGGAAATTTAGAAAGCCAAGTAAATTAAAGAAGCCGATACAATTTGTTTTTATGGGGAGATTGATTGATTTGAAATGTGTTGATCTATTAATTCAAGCATTTTCAAAGATTGAGTCAGAAGCAAAGCTAGTTATTATTGGCGATGGTAAAATTAGATCTGAGCTAGAGCTTCTTGCAAGAGAAAGCAAGGCGCGTAATGAGATAGAGTTTTTAGGGTGGATGCCCCAAATTGAATGTAGCCAAAAGTTGATTGAGTCTGATGTTTTGGTGTTGCCGAGTGTGCGAGAGTGTGGTGGTGCAGTTGTACTGGAGGCTATGGCGGTTGGATTGCCAGTTATTGCTGTTAATTGGGGGGGGCCTGCAGATTATATTACGCCAGAGACCGGGATTTTAATTGAGCCTTCGGATAAAAATCTATTTGTGCAAGAGTTGTCGAATGCAATGCAGTTATTAGCAGACGATGAAAATAAGCGCTTATCAATGGGGGTTGAAGCTAGAAAACGAGTTGAAGAACAATTTGACTGGAATAAAAAGGTTAATAATATTATTGATATATATAGGAGTATTTTATGAAAATAATAAATCGTTATTTATCTGTAAATTTTTATTTTCTACCTTTATTGATCGGGGTAATACTAACTTTTGGTTATTGGGATGCTCTAGCTGAACTATATGGTAGGTTGAATGCTGAAGAAAGGTATAGTCATGGCTTTATTATCCCTTTTGTTGTCGTGTACCTGATTTACGAACGTATTGAATTGGTTAAAAAAGCAGGTTTAAAATTTAGTTGGGGCGGTCTTTTATTTATTCTCTTTGCTTGTTTAATTTATATTATTGGACACTTAAGTGCTTTATGGACCGTTGTACAATATTCTCTGTTTTTTATGGTCATTGGCGTTACTCTGTCTTTGGTTGGGTGGAAAGCGCTAAAAGAAATTATCGTCCCTTTATGTTTATTGGCTTTGGCTATTCCATTACCATATTTTGTTGATGTGGTTTTATCGGGGAAAATGCAGTTATTGTCTTCTAGGCTTGGCGTGGATTTTATTAGGTTTTGTAATATACCTGTTTTTTTAGAGGGTAATGTTATTGATTTAGGCATTTATAAATTACAGGTTGTTGAGGCTTGTAGCGGCTTAAGGTATATGTATCCATTAATGAGCATTGGGCTGATTTGTAGCTATATGTACAATGAAAAATTATGGAAAAGAATAGTCATTTTTTTATCGACTATTCCTGTGACGATTTTAATGAATAGTTTTCGTATAGGTGTTATAGGCTTGTTAGTTGACAAGTATGGGATAGGGATGGCGGAAGGTTTTTTACATGATTTTGAAGGGTGGATTATTTTTATGGTTTGTCTTGGTATTTTATTGATTGAAATGCGATTGATGTCTAAACTTCCTTTATCTCGTTTGATGCTGCTGGATATTGAAGTAAATAAATCTAATGTATTTATTTGTGATGCAAAAAATTCTTATTCACGTCCATTATTAGTTTCGACTTTTCTGATTATTTTTGCTGTTGCTTTGACTTCTTTTTTTACTGAAAAATCTGAGTATATTCCAGAGAGAAAGATGTTTACTTTTTTCCCTAGTAATATTGGTATATTTGTTGATGGAAAACGACGTTTTTTTGAGGGAAATGAGCAGCGTATTTTAAAAGTAACGGATTATTTACTAACTGACTATATGAAGGGTAGTGAGAGTGTTAATTTATATGTTGGTTATCACGAGTCACAGCGTAATGGAGCTGCACCTCACTCACCAAGAGCGTGCATTCCAGGTAGTGGCTGGTCAATTGATAAGGTTGACCGAATTAAGTTACAAGGAAATTCAAAGAGTGACATTTTTAATTCTAATCGCCTAGTTATAACAAAAGGTAGTCAAAAAATATTAGTATATTATTGGTTTCAACAAAGAGGAAAGGTTTTTGCTAATGAGTATAAGATGAAATGGGATTTGTTTGTAGATGGTTTGGTGGAGCAAAGGTCTGATGGAGCATTGGTCAGGATAACAACTAAGGTTGGGATTTTTGACGATATAGATAATGCGGACAGAAGGTTGGCTGAGTTTGCTATGTCATTAAGGCCTGTTTTGAGTGAGTATATTCCAAATTAATAAAGTATAGATATCTTATTTTTGTATTTTTTTGTATGAGATCTTTACAGTAAAAGGTAGATTAGGGAATGGGATTTGTGACTCCTTTTTATAGGGAATTAGTCATAGTGTTCCTTTGAGCGCGCAGAAATAGGATATAAATGAATTACCAATTAGCCGTTGTTATTATCAATTATAAGACAGCTGGAATGCTTATTGATTGTCTTGAGTCTCTATTGCCTGAGATGCAGGGAATTAATGCAAAGGTTGTCGTGGTGGATAATTTCTCTCAGGATGACTCTTTATTACTTATTCAGCAGTGGATTGATGATCAAGCGGTAGGAGATTTGGTGCTGCTGCTTGCATCGACTGAAAATTCGGGGTTTTCAGGAGGAAATAACACAGGTATTTCAGCCGTTAATGCAGATTATTATTTATTATTGAATAGTGATACTTTAGTGAGGCAAGGTGCTATTGTTTTAATGCTGGATGCCGCTGCCTCTAATTTAGAAACGGGTTTGATTAGCCCGCGTTTAGAGTGGCCCGGTGGAGCGCCACAAGAGAGTTGTTTCCGTTTTCATACACCTATCAGTCAGTTAATTGGTTCGGCAAATACGGGATTAATAACGCGTTTATTGAAGAAATATAATGTTCCTTATGCCGTTTCTAATCAGCTTGCTTTTTATGGTTGGACAAGTTTTGCTTGTGTCTTGGTGCGGGCAGAGGTATTTAAAGAGGTTGGCTTGATGGATGATGGCTATTTTATGTATTTTGAAGATGTCGCTTTCGCATATCATGCACAGCAGGCTGGTTGGAAGGTGTTAAATGTGCCTGATGCACATGTGGTGCATTTACGCGGCGGAAGTTCACCATTAAAATCACAAGCTAAACTGCGTAAGCGTTTGCCTCGTTATTTTTATGAATCACGCACGCGATTTTTTTATCAAGTGTATGGATGGTTTGGCCTGTTGCTGGCAAATATGTTTTGGACGCTGGGTTATGGCATTGCTTTGTTAAGATCTTTGTTGTCTTCTTCTTTTGTGCCGAGTGCATCGGCCTATCAGTGGCGTGATATTTGGATCAATTTTTTAAAGCCATTGCGGGCTTATATTCATCCTGATGATTATTGATTTTATCGGTCCTCACGCAGGAGTATCACTGTCATTAAGTTAAGAATAATAGAGTATGGTACGCTGGCTTCAGCCTGCTTTCTAGCTGAAAATAGCAGGCTGAAGCCAGCGTACCAGAACATTCCCCCCTTAACTTAATGGCAGTGACGCGGGATATGGGAACTATAAAAAGGCAGTGATACATAGCGTAGAGTCGAGGCCTATCAACAGGGTTCCTTGTAGGTACTTTAATCAAAAAAAACTAAAAAAGTGAATTAAATATGTCGTATTTATTAGTTTCACCCTGCCGTAATGAAGCGGATCATATGAAGTTAACGCTAGATAGCGTTGTTGCACAAAGCATTCAGCCTGATTTGTGGGTGATTGTGGATGATGGTTCTACAGATGATACGCCGGATATATTAGCAGATTATGCGAGTCGTCATGACTTTATACAGATAATCACTCGACAAGATCGCGGGCATCGTAGTGTGGGGCCTGGTGTGATTGAGGCGTTTTATCATGGCTATGATCAGGTTGATGTGAGTCGGTTTGACTATGTGTGTAAATTCGATTTGGATTTGGATTTGCCACCGCGTTATTTTGAAATTTTAATACAGCGTATGCAAGATAATCCGCGTATTGGTACCTGTAGCGGTAAGGCGTATTTTAAGGATAAAAAAACGGGTGAATTAATCAGCGAAAAATGCGGCAATGAAATGTCGGTGGGCATGACTAAATTTTATCGACGTAGTTGTTTTGAGGCGGTTGGTGGTTTTGTGCGCCAGGTGATGTGGGATGGAATTGATTGCCACAAATGTCGTCAGTTAGGTTGGATTGCAGTGAGTTGGGATGAGCCTGAGTTACAGTTTATTCATTTACGGCCTATGGGATCAAGTCAGCAAGGGATTTTTACAGGTCGTATGCGTCATGGCTTTGGACAGTATTTTATGGGGACGGGATTGTTGTATATGACGGCATCTTCGGTATTTCGTATGTTGCATCCGCCTTATTTTGTGGGCGGCTTGGCGATGTTGTGGGGTTATATTAAGAGTATGTTACAAGGTAATATGCGATTTGATGATTCTGAGTTAGTTGCTTTTATCAGGCGGTATCAGTGGGCGTGTTTGTTAAAGGGTAAGGCGCGCGCAACGCTTGAGTTAAATGAACAGCA
>Ga0209494_1000153_pt1 | contig 29282 bp, 30 predicted proteins | sample EN1Hudseemescosm_FD_184628 | JGI IMG/M metagenome (GOLD analysis project Ga0209494, IMG submission 184628) | Methane-oxidizing microbial communities from mesocosms in the Hudson Canyon - EN1B Hudson Canyon (SPAdes) (version 2) | ecosystem: Environmental > Aquatic > Marine > Cold seeps | place... | reverse complement strand
ATCTTCCTGCTGCATGTCGCTGGGAGCTTCGGTCGAGACGGGATCATCGACGGCATCGCCGTCTACCTCGCCTACGCAGCCGGCATGGCGGCCGTGGTCACATCGTTGACCCTCTCGCTGGCGGTGGCGCGCGGTGGCCTGGCCCGAAACCTTCGAAGGCTCCTACCGCACGTGGACCGGATCAGCGCCATTGCCCTCATGCTGGGAGGCACCTACCTGATCGTTTACGGCGTCTACGAGATCCGCATCCTCCGCAACCCCAACGTGCCGTCCAACAGGATCGTCGACGCGGTCACCGACCTGCAGTCCCACCTCACCAACTGGGCGGCCGGGATCGGTGGCCTGCGGCTCGGCCTGGCCCTCTGGCTGGTGGTCGCCACCATCACCATCTGGGGGATAGGGCCGGCACTGACCGCCAGGACCCGACGCAACGTCCGGATCACGCTCCTCGGTGCATGGCTGGTGGCCGAGGGCCTGTTCCACCGCGGGGACCTGGTGGTGGTGCCGGTCGGCCGCCTCGTCGCCGACTGGCCCGCCCGGGTTACCAACTGGGTGGACCAACCATGGCGTTGGGCCACGCCGCTGGAACTGCTGGTCACGCTCGCGATGGCCCTCATCGCCTACGGAGTCGCCAGGGGTGCCCTGTCCGCACGCCGCCGATGACCCCGACCGTCCCCGAGGCCGCCGAACCGGTGGCCGTCACGCCGATCGGAAGCCTCACTGAGCTACTGGCCGTGGACGGCGTATCGGAGGAGCTGGACCTCAGGTCCGGCGTCGGCGTCCTCGCCCTCCATGGCGGTGGATTGGAGCGTGCCACCGACGTGGTCGCCCGGGAGTTGGCCGCCCGCACGGGTTCATCGTTCTACGCGCTGGTCCAGCCCGACGGCTCCCGCAGGCACCTGCCCTCGACCCAATTCGTCGCCGGGGTCTCCGAAAAGCTGGATGCCTTCCTCCAGAAGGTGGACACGGTCGTGTCGATCCACGGCTACGGCCGCCACGACGACTTCTGGGCCGTGCTGGTCGGAGGTGCCAACCGCCCGCTGGCCCACCACGTCGCCGGCCACCTGCGAGGCACGCTGCCCGAGGAGTACCGGGTGGTGGACGACGTCGACGCCATGCCCCCCACACTCCGGGGCCTGCACCCGCACAACCCCGTCAACCACCCGGTCGGTGGTGGGGTACAGATCGAGCTACCGCCCAGCATCCGTTGGAACCGCGACCACCGGGACTGGTCGGACCACGACGGCACCCCACGCTCCGAGCACCTGGGGCTCCTCATCGACGGGCTGGCCGCCGCCCTGGTAGACCTGCCCACCGGCAACGAGACAGCCTCCTAGGGGGATAGGCGTTCCACGTCCCACCCGTTGCCGCTGCGGCGAAACCGCATCCGGTCGTGCAGGCGATCGGGTCGACCCTGCCAGAACTCCACGGAATCGGGCCGTACGCGGTAGCCGCCCCAGTGGTCGAGGCGCTCCACATCCCGGCCGGCCCACTGCTCCTCGGCCGCTGCGAACGCCTGCTCCAGGACCGCCCGGCCGGAAACTACGGCACTCTGGTCCGATGCCCAAGCTCCCAACTGACTGCCCCGGGGCCGGGTAGTCCAATAGAGGTCCGACTCGTCGTCGTCGAGCCTCCGGGCGGTGCCGACGACCCGCACCTGGCGGCGCAGCTCGGTCCAACTGAAGGTAAGCGCCGCACGCCCGGCGTCGTCCAACTCGATGGCCTTGTCGCTCGTGTAGTTGGTGAAGAACACGAAGCCACGGTCGTCGATCCGCTTCAACAGCACGTTGCGGGCCGATGGCCAGCCATCGGCGGTGACGGTGCTGAGAACCATGGCGTTGGGCTCCCAGTATCCGGCAGCCTCCACCTCGCCAAACCAACGGTGGAACTGGGCGACCGGGTCGGCCGCCAGGTCAGCCTCGTCGAGGCCTGTCGTCTCGTAGGTCTCACGTACCCGGCTGAGGTCCATCCGGGCAGTCAACACGTCGCCACCGGCCCCGGCAAACACCTGAGGTCCATCGACCCACGGCCCTAGGGTGCGGACCATGGTCCGGATGCCGTCGATCGGAACGGTGGCGCTGGGAGGAACGGTGGGTGCCACCCTTCGCTGGGCCGTCCTGGACGTCGTCGGCGGGGCCACCTTTCCGTGGCCGGTCCTGCTGGTCAACCTGGTCGGGTGCACCGTGCTCGGCCTGCTCATCGGGCTGGAGGCTCCCAGGTCCACCCGACTGCTGCTCGGAACCGGCCTGTGTGGCGGCCTCACCACCTTCTCCACCTTCACCGTGGAGGCGGCACAGATGATGCGGGCCGACGACACGACCCTGGCAGTCGCCTACGTCCTGTGCTCGATGGCAGGTGGCCTGGCCGCTGTGGTCATAGGGCGTGCGACGGGCGCCCGGATCGGGAACCCCCGGTGCTGACCGCTGTCGCATTCGTGGGGCTGGCCGGCGCCGGTACCGCCATCCGCCTCCTGGCCTCCGACCACTGGCCCGGAGGCCACCGTGGAACGTTGCTGATGAACGTTGTCGGCTCCCTCCTCCTGGGACTGCTCAGTGGTGCCGGCGCGCCGGTTCCGTTGGTTGTCGGGGTGGGCGGGCTCGGTGCCCTGACCACCTTCTCGACGTTCGCCTCAGACACCCTGGCCCTGGCCGAGGAGAGTCGGTACCGGGCGGTAGGCCATGTGGCGACCACCGTGGTGCTGGGCCTGGGCGCCGCCCTGTTCGGCCTGGCAATCGATTCCTGATCCCAAAGGGGCAGACCCGGACCTTGGGACACCCGCCACCGAAAGGCCGGCCCCGACGAAACCAGGTCAGCCGATGTGCATGGCGCCGCGCATGTACCGCTGCAAGACCTCCGGAACGGCGATCGTGCCATCGGGCTGGCGGTGCGTCTCGACCACTGCGGCCCACACCCGCGGCACTGCAAGGCCGGAACCGTTCAACGTGTTCACCACCTGCGTGCCCCTTCCCTCCGCCGGTCGGTACCTCACGTTGGCCCGTCGGGCCTGGTAGTCGCTGAACCAGGAGACCGACGAGACCTCCAGCCACTGGTCGACCCCCGGGGCGTATACCTCCAGGTCGAAGGTCCGGGCCGACGAACCACCAAGGTCACCGGCGCAAAGGTCCAGGACCCGGTACGACAGGCCAAGGTCGGTGATGGCCCCCTCGGCACGAGCGAGGATGTCGGCATGTACCTCGGGTGCCTGCTCCTCAGTGGCATATGCCAGCAACTCGACCTTGTCGAACTCGTGGACCCTCAGCAGTCCCCGGGTGTCACGACCCGCCGAACCAGCCTCCCTCCGGAAGCACGACGTGTGCGCCATGAGCTTCATGGGTAGGTCGGCCTCGTCGAGCACCTCATCGCGGCAGAACGACGTGAGCGGCACCTCGGCGGTCGGTATGGCCCACAGGTCGTCGCGCTCCAGGTGGTACGCATCGTCCTCGAACTTGGGCAGGTGCCCGGTCGACACCATGGTCGCCGTCTTGACCAGCGTTGGCGGCCGCATCTCGCGGTAGGCGTCCGCATTGCGGTCCAGGCCGTACTGGATGAGCGCCCTACAGAGCGTGGCGCCCATCCCCGTGTACATCACGAACATGGCGCCGGAGAGCTTGGTCCCGCGCTCCACGTCCAGGAGCCCCAACTGCTCGCCGATCTCCCAGTGAGGCACGCGCTGGTGCTCGCCGTAGGCGTCCTCGTCCCACTGCTCGTAGCGCGTGATGACGTTGTCGGCCTCACTGGTGCCGTCCGGGCAGTCCGGCGAGGGGATGTTCGGGACCCGCAGGAGGATCTCGTGGATCTCGGCTGCAAGCACAGCGGTCTCTTCGGCAAGGGCCTCCTCACGCTCGCCCAGCGCCCGGCTCTCCTCCTGGAGCCCTGCCGCCTCCTCAGCCCTGCCATCACGATGCAGCCCGCCCACCTCCCTGGAGATGGCGTTCACCTCGCCACGGACCCGGTCCCTCTCCTCGGCGAGACCACGCTGCCTTGCGTCCAGCTCGACGACGCGATCCAGGCTGGCGGTGTCCTCGCCGCGTCGGGCGATGCCAGCCCTCACGGCGTCGGGATCGGAACGGAGCAGCCGAATGTCGATCACGACCCCGAACCTAGCGTCGCAGCCGGACCGCTACTCGACCGGTTCGGTCTCTGCGATCCGCCGTCGGAGGGCATTGTGCCGGCCCTCAGCCGGCCGCATGATCTGACCGTCGCGATGGTGGATCCGCGAGTACCCGATGAACTTCACGATGATTATCCCCCACAGGTAGAAGCCACCCAGGAGCTTCATGATGAGGCCGGCCGTCTGCTGGTCAGACTGGACCGACACGCCCCACATCTCGAATCCATCGTCGTAATGCCTGTAAACGACGCCCTCGGCGAAGGTCAACCAGGCGGCCGGGATCGTCGGGATTATCGACATCAGGAACAGATAGATCATCTGACCCGGCAGCGAGATCCGAAGCTCGGGTACCGGTGCGGCCACCGGCACCCACATCAGCAGCGCCGAGAGGAACAGCATCAGGTGGAGCGAGTAGTGGAACATGCCCGATTCGAAGGAGAGCTGCACCACACCGCTCCAGTGGGTGATCGCCACCAGGGCGTTGAACACCACACCGGCAACCACCGGGTGCGCCATCCGACGCACCACCCGTGAGCCGACCCCGCCCTCAAGCACCAGGAGGCGGACCAGCCAGGCCGGCGTGGCCAGCAGGTAAAGCGGCGGAACGATGAACGTGATCGCCATGTGCTGGACCATGTGCACCGAGTAGAGGTGCGCCTCGGCGATGTCGTGGACGGGCCAGTCGGCAGATGCCAGCAACAGCACCGTGGCGGTCACGAAGGCCCACCGCTGGAAGGGCGTCACCACAGGCTGGCCGGCCGGTACGACCCTCGGTCCGATGACGCGGACCGCCCACCAGGCCAAGGCCAGTACCGCCAGGACGAGGAACCAGACCTCCGGGTGGGCCTGCCACCTCCACGGGTCGATCGCCGCCACCAGTGGTATCACGATTCCGAGGGTGGTGGTAACCGACGCTCCGGACAGCCAGAAGCGGCAGTCGCCCGGGGCCGAATGGCTCTCAGCCCTTGGTCCAGAACTCGAAGACGGTGAGGAGGACGCCGTAGACGAGGGTCGCCAGGACCAGACCGGTCACGAAGAACTTCGTGAACAGCGGGCTGTCGAACCGCAGGTGCATGAACCAGGCCGCCACATAGAAGAACTTGAAGACCATCATCACCATCAGCAGGGTGATGAGTAGCGCCCCGGGCATTTCGACGAAGTAGGTCGCCACCTCCAGGGCCGTGACGATGCCGAGGACAATCGCCACCCGGATGTACTTGGCATCGGTCGGGTGGTCGGGGCCGCCCTCGTGGGTTTCGACGTTCTCGGTGGTGGTGGTCATGGCGTCGGCTCCCAGATCAGCTGGTGGGTGATGGCACCAGGTAGATGACGGTGAAGATGAAGATCCACACCACGTCGACGAAGTGCCAGTAGAGGCCGACGATCTCGACGGTCTCGGACCGTTCCTTCGTGAGCGTCCCCCGGAACGACGAGATGAGCAGTGACACCAGCATCACGATGCCGAGGCTGACGTGGATGCCGTGGAAGCCGGTGAGGGTGAAGAACGCCGAGGAGAACGGGCTGGTCGTGTAGCCCAGGCCCTCCCTCAGGAAGGTCGTGAACTCGTAGACCTGGCCGCCGATGAACAGCGAGCCGAGCAACGCCGTGGCCAGCAGCCAAACCCGGTTGTTGCGGATGTCGCCACGCTGCAGGGCCGACAACGAGAGCACCATGGTCAACGAGCTCATGAGGAGGATGAACGAGCTGACCGAGGTGAACGGGATGTCGAAGATGTCGCCGGGTGCAGGGCCGTCGGCATAGCGACTGCGGTAGATCAGGTAGGTGGAGATCAGGCCACCGAACAGCAAGCACTCCGACCCCAGGAACACCCACATCAGCAGCTTGTTGTTGGACAGGCCGGTGCCCGTCCCATGGCCGTTGTCCACGGCAGCGGCGTCAGCCAACGGGGGCCTCCTCAACGGTCTCTCCAGCAGCTTCAGATGGGGCTTGTGCTCCGTCATGGTCGGATGAACCATCGGCGTGGTGGTCATGGGGCCCGTCCGGGTCATCGGTCGGCTCGAAGATCCACCCGTAGATCGCCATCAGGATCAGCAGGGCGCCCGGAATGCAGACCCAGAGCGTGTAGATGAGGCCGAAGCCGACGAAGGGGAATCCGGCGGCCATCACGACCGGCCAGTACGAAGGCGACGGCAGGTGAACGTCGGTCGCGGAGCCGTCCTGGCAGACCTCCTCGGCGCTGGCGACGCGTACGACCCGGCCGTTCTCATCCTCTGCGTACTTGCGGTGCCAGAACTCGTCCAGGGAATCGACCTGGATGAGCTCGTCGAAGTTGTGTACCGGCGTCGGGTTGGGCGTGAACCACTCCAGGCTCCGGGCATCCCAGGGATCGGGACCCACCGGGGGCTCGTGCCTCGCCCTTCGCGCCGAGGTGATCACGTTGATCACGAACATGAGCACACCGAGGGCGATGATGAACGATCCGATCGAGGCGAACATGTTCCAGAACTCGAACCCGAAGCCCGGGCTGTATGAGTCGATCCGGCGGGACATCCCCTGCAGCCCCAGGATGTGCATCGGGCCGAAGGTCATGTTGAAGCCGATGAGCATCAGCCAGAAGTTCCACTTGCCCAGCTTCTCGCTCAGGAGGTGGCCGAACACCTTGGGCCACCAGAAGTAGAAGCCGGCGAATATGCCGAGCAGGGATCCGCCGAAGATCACGTAGTGGAAGTGGGCGACGATGTAGTAGGTGTCGGTCTGCTGGGTGTCGGCCGGAGCGACCGAGTGGGTGACCCCGGAGAGCCCACCGATCGTGAACATCGACACCACGCCGAACGCGAAGAGCATCGCCACTGTGAACTTGATCTTGCCGCCCCACATGGTCGCCAACCAGTTCAGGATCTTCACCCCCGTCGGCACGGCGATGAACATCGTCGATATCGAGAAGGCCGCCACCGAGATCGGACCGATTCCGGACACGAACATGTGGTGGGCCCAGACGCCCCAGCCCATGAAGCCGATGGCGATACCCGAGAAGACCATGAACGGGTAGCCGAAGAGGGGCTTGCGGGAGAAGGTCGGGATCACCTCGCTGATGATGCCGAAGCTGGGGAGGATCAGGATGTAGACCTCGGGGTGGCCGAAGATCCAGAACAGGTGCTGCCAGAGGAGCGGATCAGCACCCATCTCCGGGTTGAAAAAGTTGGCGCCGAAGTTGCGGTCGAACATGAGCAGGAACAACGCCACCGTGATCACCGGCACGGCGAACAGCAGCAGGAACTGCACGACCAGGATCATCCAGGTCATCACCGGCATCTTGAACAGCGTCATGCCCGGCGTCCGCATGTTCAACACGGTCACGATCAGGTTCATCGCCGAGACCAGCGATGCGATGCCCGTGATCTGGAGGCCCAGGACGTAGTAGTCCATGCCATGTCCGGGCGAGAAGATGACGCCGGTGTTAGGGGCATAGGCGAACCAGCCGCCGTCGGGGGAGTCACCGAACAGCCAAGACATGTTCAGGAACAGGCCACCGGCCAGGAACACCCAGTAGGAGAGCGCGTTCAGACGGGGGAACGCAACGTCTCTGGCACCGATCTGCAGCGGCAGTAGGTAGTTCGCGAAGGCCGCCGCAAGCGGCATGATCACCAGGAAGACCATGGTCACGCCGTGCATCGTGAACACACGGTTGTAGGTGTCGGCGCCCAGCACCGTGCCATCCGGCGTTGCAAGCTGCAGTCGGATCAGGAGGGCCTCGAGTCCACCGATCCCGAAGAAAAACATGGCTGTGGCGCCGTAGAGGATGCCGATCTTCTTGTGGTCGACGGTGGTGATCCAGTCACGCCAGCCGGTGTTGCCCCTGGGCCGGGTATAGACGCCGAGCGGCCGGCCCGGCGCCGCGAGTTCGATGGTGTCGCTCATGGGTGGACCTCCGTAGCGGCGATGACTTCCATGTCGGGCCTCGCCCCAAGGGTCTGGAGGTAGGCCACCACGTCATCGATCTGGCCCTCGCTGAGGCCCATGGCGGGCATGCCGCGGCGGCCCTCCGCATAGGCGGGCTTCTCGGCGGGCGCATTGCGCAACCAGGCCTCGAGCTGTGTGCGGTTCAACGATCCGTCAGGTTCATAGAGATCGAAGATCCCGCCAGCAAAGGTGGTGCGGCTCATCAGGTGGGTCAGGTTCGGAGCGGCGTTGGCCACCAGGTCGGCGCCCTTGCCGGGATCGTTTACACCGTTGACCACATGGCACCGGGTGCACTGGCCCTCGAACACCGCCAGGCCCCGTTGCGCGGCGGCGTCGGTCGGCTCTGCCGCGGGTTGCATCTGCTCGTCAACCCAGGCCTGGAAGTCCACTGGGGTCACGGCCACCGCCTGCATCTGCATCCGGGCGTGGCTGAGGCCGCAGAACTCGGTGCACTGGCCGAAGTAGAAGCCGGGCACGTCGGCCTCGATCTTCCACGGTGAGATCCGACGCGGCACCGCATCCCGCTTGCCGTTCAGGGCCGGAATCCAGAAACTGTGGATCACGTCCCGACTGGTTATCGAAAGCCCGATCTCCGAACCTGTGGGGATCACCATCTGGTTCGCCGTGACGATGTCGGCCGGCGGGAGGTGCCGTGGATCCGACAGGTCAACGCCGTCCAGGCCGTCGAAGTAGTAGCGGAACTCCCACCACCACTGCTGCCCGACGACCAAAATCTCCGGGTCCCAGGAGATAGACACGTCATCCACGTTGAGCACGATGTCGTGGCGGTCCTCACCGTTCAGCTCGAAGTGGCCGAACAGCGTGAACACCCCGATCGCCGCCATGAGAACCGCCGGACCGATCGTCCAGGCGATCTCGGCCCGGAAGTTGCCGTGGATCTGGGTCGGGAACTCGTCGGTGCTGTGGTCGTCCCGGAACTTCCACCAGATCAGGCCGGAAGCGCCGAAGATGATGACGAAGACGATGCCCGCGATGATGAAGATCGGGTCGGAGAGCGAATCAATCGACCGCGAGATGGGGCCCTGTGGCTTGAGGGTGTCGAGGGGGGCATCGGCTGCACAGCCGGCAAGGGCCAGCAGCGCACCGCCGACCAGGACCGCTGATCGCCCCGCTCGCAGAATTCTCGGGATCAATGGTCCGTCTCCACGTGGGCGTCGTCGTCGGAGGTACCGCCACCGATCTGGTGGAACTCCCTCTCCCCGTTCACCGCTGACAAGATGCCAGCCAACAGCACGGCCACACACCCCACGAAGAGGATGCTGCGTATCGCCCTGCGGGGCATCTCCGGCCGCTTGCTGATCGCCATCGCACCGCCGAAGACCAGCAGGCCGGCGACCGTGGCCACGACCACCGCTCCGTTGACGGATGATGCCAGGAACACCCGGGACACCGCCAGCACCAGCACGCCGATACCGATGGTCCCCAGGACCGGGATCTCGATGGGCCGCATCAGGTTCTCACGGGCGGCGGCGTTGGCCTCGGCGTCTCCCGAGACCTTCTCCGACCAGTTGGTCATGGTCCACTCGACGCCTACCGCGACGAGGATGCAGAGCCCGGTGACGAAGATGGCAGGGTGGACTACCAGGCCGACGGCGAGGGCGCCGATGCCAAGGGCACCGAATATCGGCCAGAGTGAGTTCCCCACGACAGCCTGTGCCTCAGGCGCCTCCTCCAGGCCGAGTACCTCGGCCTGTGCCTCGGCGTCAGCATCACGGAAGGCAAGGGCGACCAGGCCCACAAGGGCCAGACCAGCAGCCGCTGACAGGATGATGACGTACGAGACGTGGTTTCCGACGCCGCCCTTCCAGCCGACCGATATCGGACCGGTCTCGGTCGCTCCGGAGGTGTACCCGGCGAGGACGGCAGCCATGACCGCGGCCACGAAGAGGCCGAACCAGAGCTTGAATCCCGTACTGAGCATGCCGATCCCCCCGCCCTACTTCGCGATGTAGATGCCGACCCAGATCACGGCATAGATGGCGTTCACGGCATACCAGTAGAGGGCGGCCGCTGATACGAGGTCACGATGCCGACTGGTGTCCTGCCCGCCCAGCGCCCGTAGGAGCAGCAGGCCCAACCAGAGCACGCCGACCGAGACCATCACGAGGTGCGAGCCGACGATGACGAACATGAGTGTCGTCGCCTGACTGGTGTCGATGGGAAGGCCGATGTCGGCGATGTAGAAGGCCGTCTGGTTGACCATCGCGATGCCCATCACGGCGGTCAGCGCCAGGGCCAGATAGGCGTGGACCCGGTCGTCGTTCAGGACGGAGTGGACCGCCCAGCCCATGGTGATGGCCGAGACGGCCATCGTGGCCATGTTCATTCCGCCGGGCGCCAACTCGATGGCTCCCTCGGGGAACCACCGGGTGCCCCAGGCCATGGCATCGGCCCGGATCGAGAAGTAGATGCCGAACAGGCCACCGAAGTACGCCAGGACGGCTCCGGTCCCGAAAGCCGATGCGACCACCAGGGACCGCGGACGGGTAGGAGCCGTCGGGGTCATGTCGGCCATCAGCCAGCCCCCGCGGAGTCGACTGCCAGGTGTCTGATACCTGCAACCATCCAGATGAGGCCGGCGACCAGGAAGGCGGCGGCGCCAACCGTCGAGACGGCGTTTAACGCACCGGTACCCGAACCCGGGTAGCCGGCGGTGGCGAGGTCCACACCGGTGAAGTCGGCCTGGCCGAGGAAGCCGCTGACCACATCAGCGGCACCGATCAGGACCACGCCGAGGGAGGCGGCGAGGCCACCCAGCAGCATCAGGCCAGGAAAACCAGGGCTGCCGAGGAGGTCCTCGCCCCAGTGGTTGAGGCCGGCCACGGCGCCGATGACGGCCGCCCCGACAACGAGGGTGAAATGGGCCCCGGTGACCGAGGTCTCGAGCAGGTCCCAGGGGGCGACGACGCGGAGTGCGCCCAGCACGGTGCCAGCCACGATCAGGAGGATGGCGATCAGGGATAGCACCACCGACGCGGGGGGCTTCGAACCGAGGTCGGATCCACCACGCCGAAGCAGGTCCAGCACCCCACCGAGGACCACGAAGGCCACCGGCACGATGGCGAAGGCCGCCAAGACGTAGATGGTCTCCTCCATGATCGGGGTTCCGGGCGTGTCAAAGAACGACTGGGCGTAGGCGCCGAAGGACAGGAAGCCGAACGCCGCAGTGGCGACCAGCAGGACGCCACGGTTGGCGGGTTCAGAACCAGTGGCCGAGGAGATGACGTCCAGCGCTATTCCGAGTACGGGCAGTGCCAGCAGGTAGATGGCCGGGTGGGTGAACACCCAGGAGAGCTGCTCCCAGATGGCGTCCTCGGCCCCGAATCTGACGGCCGGCCTACCACGGAGGTCCACGTAGGCCAGCACCGCGTTGGCGGCCAGGACCGGGAGCATGCCCAGCCAGATCGTGCCGGCGATCAGGGTGGTCCAGCTGAGGTACGGGATATCGCCCAGCCCCATGCCGGCGGCACGACCGGAGAGGATCGTGGAGAGGATGCACATGGTGGCCACCATCAGGCCACCGATCACCAGCAGGAGGCCCATGAGCGTGAGCGCTGTCGCCTGGCGCTGACCGCCTCCGTCCGGGGTTCCCAGCCCACCGTCGACCAGAAAGCCGACCACCGTCATTCCGGCACCGATCAGCCACGTCCAGCAGGCGAGGGCTGCGGCCCTGGGGAACAGCAGCGTGTTGGCACCGCACTGCCTCGGCACGATCGTCGTTCCCAGGGCTACGAGAATCGGGAGCACCCCTAGGAGGACCAGGGCTACCCGGTGCGCCGACCAGAACTGGAAAAGCTCGTCGCCGCTACCGAAGATTCCGGCGCCTTCCAGGTCGAGTCGCTCGAGGCTGACGAGCAGCCCGGCCACCAGACCGACCAGCACGGCGGTCATCCCGCCCATTCCCCACACCTTGGAAAGGGTCACGGGGTCGGTGGAGGTGATCGCCTCCTCCACGGCGGTGCCGCTCGCGTCGCTGTCGGTAGTGGTCATCAAAACTTCTTCGCTCAGCGGGCCCGTACTGCACGCTCGTTCCTAGATACGAGCGGACTCGGATCACAGAATGTTAGGCGTGCCCACGCACAATCGGACACTGGCACGCCCACCAGAATCTAGTCGGCCCGGACTCCGGGATCCGTCTCGGCAACCGGTGATACGGCTCAGACCAGGACGTCCGCGACCATCGCCGCGAAAAGCAGGGTCATGTAGGTAATTGAGTAGGAGAAGAGCCGCATGGCGGTGCGGTCAGACGGGTCCCGTTCGACGGCCAGGGCGAGCACCCCGAACAACCCTCCCAGTACCAGGGCCGCGACGACGTACACGGCTCCCATGTCCGCCACGGGAGCGAAGACCAGGGTCGTGGCGACGAGAACCACCGTGTAGAGGCTGATCCTGCGGGCCGTCTCGGCCAGGGTGGCGACCGCAGGCAGCATCGGAACCGATGCCGCCGCGTAGTCGTCCCGATACCTGATGGCCAGCGCCCAGAAGTGCGGCGGCGTCCAGAAGAAGATGACGAGGAACAGGACGACCGGGGCCCAGTCCAGCGAATTGGTGACCGCCGACCAACCAACGAGGACCGGAACGGCTCCCGCAGCACCACCGATGACGATGTTCTGCGTGGAGGTCCGCTTCAGCCAGAGGGTGTAGACGAAGACGTAGAAGAAGGTCGCCGATACCGCTAGCAGCGCGCTGAGCAGGTTGACGGTGGCGAAGAGCCAGGCGAAGGCCACCACCTCGATGACGACAGCGAACGTGAGGGCCGCCATCGGCGACATGACCCCGCGCACCAGCGGGCGGTGCATGGTGCGTTCCATGAGGGCGTCGATGTCACGGTCAACCACCATGTTGACGGCGTTGGCTCCGCCGGCGGCCAGGGTCCCACCCAGAACGGTGGCCACCATCAGCCATACCGATGGCACCCCTCGTTCAGCCACGAACATGGTGGGCACGGTGGTGACCAGCAGCAGTTCGATGATCCGGGGCTTGGTGAGAGCCACGTAGCCGGCCACCCGCTCTCGCCGGCTGAACGTGCTCTGGCCGATCGGTGGGGCGGACACGCGAATCAGGCTAGGAGGTGGGCGACGGGACCGGTCGGGCCGAACAGGGGGTCAACCCACCAGCCAGTCGGCCGGACCCGGACCGTCCGGGAACAGGCGGTCCTGGAACCGACGCATACCACCCAACCAGCGGTCCACGTCGTCTCCCTTGCGGCGCACGTACTCGGCCACGTCCGGATGCGGCAGGATGTGGAACCGCTCATCGGCCAGACCTGCGATGACGATTTCGGCGAGTTCCGCGGCGGTGAGCACGCCGTCCACCGCTGCGGCGGACGAGGACCCGTCGGCTGGAAGCATCCCGGCCGTCGGGCTGTTGGCCCTGATGTTCGTCTCGACCGCCTGCGGACATAGGACCGACACCCCGATGCCCAGGTGGCCGTATGTGATGCTGATCCATTCGGCCAATGAGACCGCAGCGTTCTTGGTGACCGAGTAGTGGAGAGACCCGATCTGGGTGAGCAGACCCGCCGCCGAAGAGGTGTTCAACAGGTAGCCACCGCCGGCATCGGCCATGTGCGGTATGGCGTGTCGGGCGGCGTACAGGTGGGCCATCACGTGCACGTCGAACATGCGCCTCAACTCGTCGTCAGGGGCCTCCAGGCCGCCGGCCGTGACGTAGCCGGCGTTGGACACCACCAGGTCGATCGCTCCGTGGGCCGACACCGTCGAATCGATCAGGTCCTTCACCGCCGCCTCATCGGTCACATCGCAGGCGACTGGGGTACCACCCATCCGTCCGGCCACCTCCGCCGCGCCCCGGGCGTCGCGGTCGGCGACCACCACGGCACGCGCTCCATCGGCGGCGAACCGCTCAACCAGCGCCTCGCCGATCCCGCTCGCCGCACCCGTGACCACGATGACCCTGTCCCTGATCTCCATGGACGCGGATCCTACGGAAGGATCCGGACCGGTGGATGATCGGGCCGATGGGCCCCGACGGCCCTACGGGTCACCGACGCTCATAGCCTCTGGACCGTGTCCACACGGTCATTTCGGCTCACGCCCGATGCCTACCGCAGGATCTGTGGAATCGCCCTGGCCCTGCTGGCGGTCATCGTCGTTACCGGCGCAGCGGTCCGCCTCACGGGCTCGGGACTCGGCTGCTCCGACTGGCCCACCTGTGAAGAGGACCGCTTCGTTCCCGAGGCCGACTTCCACGGCTGGGTCGAGTTCGGCAACAGGCTCCTGACTGGTCTGGTCTCGGCGGCGGTCATCGGAGCCGTGCTGGGATCGATGGCCCGTCGGCCCCGTCGACGGGATCTGGAAGCCTGGTCATGGGGCCTTGTGGCCGGGGTCGTGGCACAGGTGCTGCTCGGCGGGATTGTGGTCCTCAGCCACCTGAACCCGTGGCTGGTGCTCGGACACTTCGCCCTGTCCATGGTGCTCGTCGCCAACGCCGTCCTACTCCACCATCGGGCCGGTGACCACGGCAGGAGGGATGGTACGGCGACGGCCCGTGTACGTCGACTCACTGTGGCCCTGGTCGGGCTGGCGACGTTGGTGCTAGCGACCGGCACCCTGGTGACCGGATCCGGTCCCCACGCCGGAAGTCGTGACGACCCCATAGCGCGACTCCCGATAGTGGTCAGGGAGGCCGCTCGCGTCCACGGGTCGACCGTGGTGCTCCTCCTGGTGCTCGTAGCGGCCCTCGTGGTGGCAATCCACCGGGATGCTCCCCACCTGCGGCCCATGGCTCACCTGCTCGTCGTAGTGGTTGGCGCCCAGGCGGCCATTGGTTGGACCCAGTACTTCACCGGGGTGCCGGTACTGCTGGTCGGCTTCCACGTGGCCGGCGCCACCGCTCTCTGGATGGCCGTGGTGAAGATTCACCTCTCCGCCGCAGACCCCCGGCCGGTGGACGCAGCCACGACCAGCACACGGGTGGAGGCTGCACCGTGAGCCCGACCCCATCACCGCTCGAGGTCGACGAGACCGGCCTCGGCCACGACGAGGTGGTGGACGCCGACAGGCCTTGGATAGTCCTGGTCTGGAACGACCCCATCAACCTGATGTCATACGTCTCCCACGTCTTCCAGAAGCTGTTCGGCTACTCGAAGGCGAAGGCGGACCGACTCATGCTGGACGTCCACGAGAAGGGCCGTGCCGTGGTCTCCAACGGGGCCCGGGAGAATGCCGAGATGGACGTGTTTCGACTACACGAGCATGGGCTCTGGGCCACCATGCAACGGGACGACTGAGGCGCCACCAGATGATCCTGAGACGACGACGACCGCATGCCTTCGAACACGACGGCGACCGCACAGCCATCCGGCTGGGCGATGACGAGCGGTCGATGCTGGCGAACCTGGCTGGACAGTTCCGGGCGGTCGTGGCCGACGATGCCGATCCCGACCTGAGAAGGCTCTACCCGACTGCCTACCCGGCCGACCCGGAGCGCGACGCCGACTACTCGGAGCTGGTCCACGACGACCTGGTCCGCACGCGGGTCGCCGCCGCCGACACGGTCGTGGCCACCGCCAGCGCCGTGTCCCTCGACGCCGACCAGTTGGCTGCGTGGATGCAGGTCCTGAACGGCCTACGGCTCCTTCTCGGCACCCGGCTGGACGTCTCTGAAGAGGACGAGTTCGACCCGGAGGCCGACGACGCCCCCACCCGAGCCCTGCTCTCCTGGCTCGGATTCCTCCTCGAAGAGGCCGTGGTGGCCGCGTCGGCCGATCTGGGTGATGCCTGATGCCGTTTGGACGGTTGCCCGTTCACCTGTCAACCCGTGACGCGTCATGGAGGGGCCCTGATATCGTGACCCCGCTCTCAACGAGGTCCGGCCCCCATCGTCCAGCGGCCTAGGACGCCTGCCTTTCACGCAGGTAACACGGGTTCGAATCCCGTTGGGGGTACAAAGGATGGTTCGGCCCCGGCCGGAACAGCCTGGTCCTGTGGTGCAGTTTGGAGTGCACGCCGGCCTGTCAAGCCGGAGGTCGCGGGTTCAAATCCCGTCAGGACCGCCACCGTCGCCCGCCCCGGAAAATGGAGCGGGCGGTACACGGTCGGGTAGCTCAGTTGGCAGAGCGTCCGCCTGAAAAGCGGAAGGTCACCGGATCGACGCCGGTCCCGACCACCACCGGAGGCCCGCCCACGAGGCGGGCCTTCCGCCTTCCGGCCAAGACGCCAGCGCCCACACCCGCTCTGAAACGGTGTTCGTCGTGGCCATGGCCACCATCGGCCTGGCGCGCCTCGATGACGATCCCACGATCGGCATCACCATGCTGGTGCCCGGTGGGATCGCCGCCTGAACCCGTATGCGATCCCCACACCGTCTACTTTCGGCGGCCATGCACGGCGATCCGACCTCCGACCCGCGTGTGCTCGTGGCGGGCGCCAACCTCCGTGACCTGGGTGGCCTGACGACCATCGAGGGGCGACTGGTCCGCACGGGCCTCCTGTTCCGAAGTGGGTACCTATGCGACCTGACCGGACCTGACCGTGACGTCGTCGACTCGCTCAGCCTCCGGACCATCCTGGATCTGCGTCGTCCAACCGAGGCCGCCGTCCGACCACACCCTGCGATCGCGGGTGTGGAGGTCGTCCAGCTGTCGGTGTCCAGCGACGACAACGAGTTCGCGGTGCTCGCCAACGCGATGCTCGACCCGGATGCCGAACCGCTCGGACCCGACCACATAGCGGGCTACTTCAGGGGCAACGTGACCGACCGGCTGGACCGCTACCGACCGGTGTTCCACGCTGCCACTGACCCCGGGCGCCACCCGTTGCTCTTCAATTGCACCGCCGGCAAGGACCGGACCGGGTTCGTGGCTGGCGTCCTCCTCCGGATGCTGGGGGTTGATGAACGAACGGTCCTGGACGACTACATGCTGTCCAACGTCGTACGCCGTGGGTGGATCGCCGAGCGGGAGGTCGAGCACCGGCAGCGAATCGCGGAGAATCTCGGCATAGGACCAAACGAGGTCCCGGAGACACGTCTGATGGCCTCCCGAGCGCTCCTGACCTGCGAGAGGAGCTTCCTGAGGGCGGCCCTTGATGCCGTCCACGACGGCTGGGGATCGTGGGAGGCGTTCCGCCGGGACGGGCTGGGCATCAGCGACGACCGCTTCGCCGCCTACCGGGATGCCCTCCTCGCCTGACACCCGGATCTGACATGTCGGGCGGCGATGCGACCGCAGCCCCCGTTGGCAAACCGGGCCACACTGTCGCATGATCTAGGGAGCCAGTGAGCACGACCCGGCCCCGAGGGGGCGACGGAGAAGGTGGAACCATGCAGAAGCGTGAACAGATCTACATCGGCGGCCACTGGGTCGCCTCGGACGGCGATGGCAGCATCGACGTCATCAACCCGTCGACCGAGGAGGTCCTCGGCTCGGTGCCAGCAGGCACGGCAGTCGACGTGGACGCCGCAGTGGCCGCTGCCCGCGCCGCCTTCGATGGCTGGGCGGCCACGCCGCTGGATGACCGCCTCGCCCTGATCGAAGGCCTGGCCGGCCAGCTGGGTGCACGCATGGAGGAGATCGGCACGCTCATCTCGGACGAGATGGGAATGCCCCGGGGCATGTCCACGATGATCCAGGCCGGGATGCCGGCAGCGACGACCGGGGGCGTACCAGCCACGGCCCGGGAGTTCGCCTTCGAGGAGACAATCAACCGCACCCTGGTGACCCGCGAACCCGTGGGCGTTGTGGGATGCATCACCCCGTGGAACTTTCCTCTGCACCAGGTGATGGCGAAGGTCGCCCCTGCCATGGCCGTTGGTTGCACCGTGGTACTGAAGCCCAGCGAGGTGGCGCCGCTGAGCGCCTTCCTCCTAGCCGAGATCATCGAGGACCTGGGCTTCCCCCCGGGTGTCTTCAATCTCGTGTCCGGCGTCGGCCCGGTGGTCGGCGAGGCCATCGCGGCGCATCCGGACGTCGACATGGTGTCGTTCACAGGTTCCACCCGTGCAGGAACCAGGGTCGCCGAGGTGGCGGCTGTGAACGTCACCAGGGTCCACCAGGAGCTGGGCGGCAAGTCGGCGAACATCATCCTTGAGGATGCCGACCTGTCGGCGGCCATCCCCGCAGCGGTGGGTGCGTGCTACCTCAACTCAGGCCAGACCTGCTCGGCGCTCACCCGGCTGCTGGTACCAGCTGACAAGATGGACGAGGTGGCGGCGATCGCCGGCGAGACCGCTGCCGGCTACACGGTCGGACCGGCCGATGACAACGGCAGCCGCCTCGGCCCACTGGTCTCGGCAGCCCAGTGGGAGAAGGTCCAGGGCTACATCCAGGCTGGCATCGACGAGGGTGCGACCCTGGTCACCGGTGGCACCGGCAAGCCGGACGGACTGGACGCGGGCTACTACGTGAAGCCCACGGTGTTCGCCGACGTCTCGAACTCGATGACCATCGCCCGCGAGGAGATCTTCGGTCCCGTGCTGTCGATCATCGGCTATGTCGACTTGGACGATGCCGTCACCATCGCCAACGACACCGAGTACGGGCTGGCCGGTGGTGTGTGGGGCACCGACGGTGACAAGGCCCTGGCGGTCGCCAAGCGGCTTCGAACCGGCCAGGTCGACATGAACGGCGCCTTCCTGAACACCGACGCCCCGTTCGGCGGCTACAAGAAGTCCGGCAACGGACGGGAGCTGGGCCGCTTCGGACTGGCCGAGTTCGTGGAGTCCAAGTCGATCAACCTGCCGATGGGCTGACCCTGGAGATCGCGCTCCCGACGGGAGCAGCCGGTCATGGGCCGAAGCCGGAGACGCGTTCGGCGGTGTCTGGGATCCGGTAGGTGGTGGTTGCCTCGTACGACTGGCCGTCACCCAGGGGACGTTCCAGGGCCTTCCGGTAGAGGTCCTTATAGGCGGCCAACGAGTCGGGGTTGTTCGCCCACAGGTCCCTGACCAGCCCATCGACGGCATCGTCAGGCTCATCTACTGGAACGGATCTGGCCACGAGGCCCATGCCGGCCAGATCCGCGGGCCTCGCATCCTGTCCGTAGAATTCGACTGATGATCGACATGACAGGCCTGATGCCGATCGGACGACGTCAGCCCCGGGTTCTAACCTGACGTGCGCGATTCGGTACGGTCGACGCAGCAGGCCAACGTTTGTTGCTGCCGGGCAGCACGCGGGCGTCCAGGCCAGATCAACCGAATGGGGATACACGATGAAGATCAAAGTCGATGCCGAGAAGTGCCAGGGGCACAGCCGCTGCTACTCGCTGGCTCCCGAGTTAGTGGACGTCGACGACCTCGGCAACGCCTTTGAGTTGAACGGCGGCCAGGTCCCTGCCGGGCTGGAGGACAAGGCCCGGCTGATCGTGGACAACTGCCCCGAATTCGCCATCACGATCGAGGAGTAGACGGTGGCGGCGGCGGTGGCGGCGGCCGAGACCGTGATCCTGGCCCGGCAACGCAACCGCCACATCGCCTTCGGTTCCGACATCTACCGCTGCGCCGGCTCGAACCTGGCCCGCATGGAGATGCAGGTGGCACTCAAGACCTGGTTCGAACGCATCCCCGAGTTCACGCTGTCCGACCAGGGCGGCGTAACTTGGGCGGGTGGGCAGTTCCGCGGACCCCGCACCCTTCCCTTCACCTTCGACAGCCCGGAGACAACCAGATGACAGACACCTCGACCGATCCGGTAGCCAACGCCGTCCCCGAGCGTTGTCCGGTCACAGATCTGGCCACCGACTACGACATGTTCGACCCGGACTACCTGAAGGATCCGTTCTCGGCATGGGCCGAACTGCGCGACACATGCCCCATCGCCCACACCGAGCGCTACGGAGGCTCATGGCTCCCCACGAGGTACGACGACCTGCAGGCCATGGCCAAGATGGTCCCGATCCTCTCCTCTAAGTCACCCATCGTCATCGACATGCCGGAGGCGCTCGCCAAGGATGACGCCACGGGCTACAACGCGGCCGCTCCGATCAGTGCCGATCCACCGGAGCAGAGTTGGACCCGCCGCGCCCTGCTACCCCACTTCACCCCCAAGGGCATCGCCGCCGACAGCGCCTACACCGAACGGCTCTGCAACGAACTGATTGACGGCTTCATCGACGAGGGCAGGTGCGACGCTGCGGTCGACTACGCCCAGCAGATCCCGCCTCGCGTCATCGCCAAGAAGCTGGGCGTCGATGACGCGATGGTCGACGACTTCATCGAGTGGGTGCGCGGTGTGCTGGAGTTGGGCCTCCAGCAGCCTGAGCTGCGGGCCAAGTACCGCGACATCATCCGGAGCTTCTTCGCCGCCGAAGTGGCCGACCGGAGGGCCAACCCGAAGGACGACCTCATCACGGCCCTCTGCCAGACCGAGCACGAGGGCAAGCCGCTGCCCGACGAGGTGGTGATCGGAATGTGCAACCTGCAGCTCGTGGCCGGGATCGACACCACCTGGAGCTCCATCGGCTCAGCCCTCTGGCACTTCGCTGGCCACGGCGACGACCGGCGACGCATGGCCGACGCCGACGACGGCCTGTGGGACACCGCCATCGAGGAGCTGCTCCGCTTCTACGCCCCGGTCACCATGGCCCGCAATGCCGGGGAAGACGTCGAGTACGGCGGCGTGACGTTCCGCGAGGGTGACAAGATCCTCATGAACTTCCCGGGTGCCAACCACGACCCCGACCACTTCGAGAACGCACACGAGGTGCACCTCGATCGCCAGCGCAACCGGCACGTGGCCTTCGGAATCGGCATCCACCGGTGCGCCGGCTCGAACCTGGCCCGCATGGAGATGCAGGTGGCACTCAAGACCTGGTTCGAACGCATCCCCGAGTTCACGCTCTCCGATCCGGACGCCGTGACCTGGGCAGGTGGACAGGTCCGCGGCCCGCGGATCATGCCGGTCACGTTCGGCTGAACCAGACGCCTGCCAGCCCCGGCAGGCGGGCTGTCGCTACTGGGTGACGGCCTCGGCGTGGAGCATCCCGGCCGCTACCGCCTCACGGGTCGCATCGCTGACCTCGTCCAGCAACTCGATGGTGACCCCGTGGATGGTCGCCGTACACGCGAACCCGTGGGGGTACGGACCCACCGGTGACCCGGTGTCCGTCCCGACGTCGAACGTCTCACCGCCCATGGAGAACACCACGGGAACGCTCCGTTCCAGGCGACCCGAACCCACGACCACCCCGTCCACGGCCAGGGTGGCGGTACCACCGGCACCGAAGCCTTTGTCGTAGTCGAACAACAGGCGGACCTCGTGGCGACCGGGAGGCAGGGCCAGGTCTCCGGCCACGGTCGTCCGCTCGTGCCCGTAGAGGTTGTAGTGCCATGTCGGGACGCCGCCGTCCAGGTAGATCGACCAGCCGTTGAAGCTGCCCCCCTGGCACACGATGACGCCCTCGGCTCCATCCGCGGGCACCTCCAGGTCGGCCCAGATCAGGTAGGAGCGGTTCTTCAGGTTCAGGACCGACCTCTCGGGCATGCGTACATGGGCTGTCGTGTAGCTCATCCGGGTCAGCCCGGCTAACGCGATGGGCGCCCGGGCCTCCGGGGGCAGGTCCATCGCGGCGTCGCGCAACGGGTACACGCCGTTTCGTAGGCATTCGGACTCGAACAGTTCTCGCATCTCAGCCAACAACTCGGGCCGGTCAGCAGCCAGGTCGTTGTTCTGGGAGAAGTCCTCCCGGATGTCGTAGAGCTCCCAGCTCTCCTGCGGCCCGTCGAACGGCGCAGACCCGAAGCGCACCCAGGGCACCCTCCCATGGAAGCAGGAGGCCATAAAGCCGTCGTGGTAGATGCCCCGGTTGCCCATCATCTCGAAGTACTGGGTGCGACGTTCGCTGGCCGCGTCGGGATCGCTGAACGAATAGCCCATCGAGGTGCCCTCGATGGGCATCTGCTGTATTCCGTTCACCGACGTCGGCGCCTCGATGCCGACCGCCTCCAGGATGGTCGGTGCCAAGTCGATGACATGGTGGAACTGGGTACGCAGTCCACCGGCGTCGGTGATCCGACGGGGCCACGAGATCGCCAGGCCGTTACGGGTGCCGCCGAAGTGGGAGGCGACCTGCTTCATCCACTGGAACGGTGCGTCCAGGGCCCACGCCCAGCCGACGTTGTAGTGGCACTCGCTGCGTACCGTTCCGAAGTCGTCGATGTGCTCGAGTAGAAACTCTGGATCTTCCTCGGCACCGTTCTGGAGCGCCGGCAACGACCAGGTTCCGTGAATGCGCCCCTCGGCCGAGGCCCCGTTGTCCCCCGTTATGTATACGAACAGGGTGTTCTCCCATTCGCCCATCGCCTCGATGGCCTCGATGAGGCGAGCCACCTGGGCGTCTGTGTGGGCCAGGAAGGCTGCGAACACCTCCATGAGGCGACGGGCCACCGGCTTGTAGCGGTCCGGGTAATCGTCCCACGACGGGATCACGTCGGGACGTGGCGTGTTCACCGTGTCCGACGGGATCACCCCCAGCTCCAGTTGCCGCTCGAAAATGGACTGCCTGAGGTCATCCCAACCCTCGTCGAAGAACCCTCTGAACCGGTCCAGCCAGGCATCGGGGACGTGCAGCGGCGTGTGGACCGCACCCGGGGCGAAGTAGCAGAGGAAGGGCTTGTCCGGTCGGTGTGCCCGGACCTGGCTCATCCACTCGATGGCCCGATCGGCCATGTCCTCTGTGAGGTGGTAGTCGTCGCGCCCCAGGTAGGGCGCGATCGGAGTGGTTTGATCGTAGAGGTCAGGCTCGAACTGGGAGGTCTCAGCCCCGGGGAACCCGTAGAAGCGGTCGAACCCGAGACCGGTGGGCCAACGGTCGAACGGTCCCGCGGGACCCAGCTCCCACTGCGGCGTGAGATGGCCCTTCCCGAACATGCCGGTTGCGTAGCCGTTCTGGCGAAGTACCTCAGCGATCGTTGCCGCCTCCCTGGGAATGACCGTGTCATAGGCCGGGAAGCTGTTGGCGGCCTCGGTGATTCTCCCCATGTGCACCGTGTGGTGGTTGCGACCAGTCAGCAGGGAGGCCCGCGTCGGGGCACAGATGGCCGTGGTGTGGAACTGGTTGAACCGCAGGCCGTCAGCTGCGACCCTCTCCAGGGCCGGCGCCGGGACCGGTCCGCCGAAGGTGGAAAACGAGCCGAAGCCCACGTCGTCGAGGAGCACGATTACCACGTTGGGTGCGCCTTCTGGGGCGCCCTCGAGCTCCATCCGGGTCGGCTCGCAGTCACCGGTGAGCCGACCGATGGTGCCCTCGTACGGCGGTGTGGGACGGGGGATTGCTCCCCCGGTCTGGTCGTCCGTATGGATCATGGGCCTTCCCAGGTGGATCGCTGCTCGCCTGGCTGAGATGCCACCGACGGCTGCCCGCCGGATGTGACCGCACCGGCCCTCGACAGCTCCTCGATGCGTCGCTGGTCGAATCCGATCTCGGTCAGTACCTCCACGGTGTGGACGCCGAGGCACGGTGACGGTCCCCGGACGGCCACAGGGGTCGCCTCCATCCGCAACGGCATCCCCGTCGTGACGTAGTGGCCGAAGGCGGGGTGGTCAAGGCCGACCACGAGGTCGTTGGCCACCACCTGGGGATCCTCGATCGCATCGTCCGGACGGTTGTAGCGGCTGCATGGGTATCCGATCGCCCTGAGTACCCCCATCCAGTGCCCGGTGGTCGCAGACGCGAAGCACCGCTCGGCCTCGTCGACCACCGCCAAGAACCCAGGGTCGGAGGCCCCCGCCCCGGAAGGTGGCCTCGTGATGCCGGTCGCCTCGTGGAACCTGCGATAGAGGCTCGTGGATAGGCCAGCCACCGACACCAGGCCGTCGCTGGTCGCATAGGTACGAAAGTAGAGACGGAACGCGACCTGGCCCTGGAGCATGCGTACCTCGTAGAGCTCCCGTTGCCGGTCGAAACCGCCGCCCTGGGTCAGGGTCTCCCCGACCTCGGACCGGAAGGCCCGGAGGTCGTCCTCGTCGGCGTCGAACCGGTGGATGACCGCCGTCCCGAGGCCGAGGGCAGTGCCCAGCAACGAGGTGTCGACCCGCTGGCCCTCGCCCGTTCGGTCCCGGTGCCAGAGGGCAGCCACCACTGCCAGTGCCGACGCCATGCCGGTACCGAAGTCGTTGACGGCCGGTCGGGTCGGAAGGGGAACCCCGTCCTGCGACCGGTTCATGAGGAACCCGGTGCCACTCAGGGCCTGGACCAAGACGTCGTAGCCGCCCACCTCGGCATCCGGGCCCTCCGGTCCGAACGGGGTGTGGGTGAGGTGCACGACGCTGGGATTCACAGCCCTGACACGGTCCCATCCGATGCCGAACCGGTCCAGGTCGGATCCCTTCACCCCGACCAGCACCACGTCGGCCCACCTGAACAGTCCATCCAGTACCTCGGCTGCGTCATCGGAACCGAGGTCCAGAACGATGCTCCTCTTCCCCGGGTTGATTGCCGCATAGGCCTTCGCCTCGCTGCTGCCGAGGTCGCCGAGGTGGCGCATGGCATCGCCACCGGGTGGCTCGACCTTGACCACGTCAGCGCCCATGCCGGCCAGCAGGCGGCCGCAGTATGGCACCGCGGCGTTCTGGGCCAGCTCGACCACCCGGATCCCGTCCAGCACCCCCGCCCTGCCCTTCGGGGTCGAGGCCTCCGAAACCATGGAGGTCACCGGTCTCCATCCACGTCGAGTGTCCTGAGCGGGGCGCCGGCCAGTTCCGGACCACTCCTTCGAAACATGGAATCCCCCCTCGCCATATCGGCTGATTTAGCCAACTGGCCCATGATTATTAGCCACTTGGCCTAATCTGTCAAGCCCGACTCCGGCAGTCGTCGGGACCGCTCGACTTGCATTTCTTAGCCAACTGGCTAATACTTTCTACGTGTCAGACGAACCCGGCAACCATCCAGTCGACGACCATGACCTCAAGGCGTTCCGGACCGAGGTCCGGAAATTCCTGGACCAGGTCCGGGAGCTCACGTCCCACGCCTCCGGCCGGCCACCCCTGGAGCAAAGACGCGCATACCTGGCTGCACGCTTCGACGCCGGTCTTGGCGCCATCGACTACCCGGTCGCCGACGGGGGCCGCGGCCTGGACAGACGCTACGTGGAGGCGTTCCGGACCGAGGCTGCGAGCAGGGACTTCGACCTTCACGCCTCGGGCTTCGGAATAGGCATTGGCATGTGCCTTCCCACGATCCGCGACCACGGCAGCGACGACCTACGTAGGCGATTCCTGCGATCCGGCCTCCGGGGAGACGAAGTCTGGTGCCAGCTCTACTCGGAACCGGGCGCAGGGTCTGACCTTGCAGGCCTCACCACCCGGGCCGTCCGGGACGGCGACGAGTGGGTGGTCACCGGCCAGAAGGTCTGGACGACCGGGGCGACAGACGCCGACTTCGGAATCCTGCTGGCCCGGACCGACTGGGACGTCCCGAAGCACGCCGGCATTTCGATGCTGGTCCTCCCCATGCGCCAACCCGGCGTGGAGGTCCGTCCCCTGAACCAGATGACCGGCGTAGCGCACTTCAACGAGGTCTTCATGGACGGCGCCCGCGTCCCCTACGACTGGGTGATCGGCGAGGAGGGCAACGGTTGGCGGATGGCGGTGGCCCTCCTGGCCCACGAACGTTCGTCGATCGGAGCCGGTGGGGGCCGCCAGCCCATCCCGACCGAGCGCATCATCGCCCTGGCCCGATCCGCAGGTATGACCGCCGATCCACTGGTCCGCCAGGACCTCGCCCACCTCACCACGGGCACCCGGATCATCCAGTGGCTGAACCTCCGGCAGGGCATCCACCCGTCCATACCGAAGCTGTGGCGAAGCCGCCAGGGATGCCGCGCCGCACAGGTCGCGTCGGGCCTGGCCTTCCCGGGTGGGGCCGCCTGGCTGGGGGATCCCATCGGCACCACCGAACCCGGCGACTTCCTCGGCGCCGACGGCTCGCACTGGGCCTACGGGATCTGCGACTCCACGGCCCACTCGCTTGGGGGCGGGACCGACGAGGTGCAGAAGAACACCCTGGGCGAGCGGATACTCGGTCTCCCCCGGGAACCGACGCCGGACCGGGGCCTCCCGTTCAGCCAGGTACCCAGGAACAACTGAGTCAGGCCGGTCCAGCGGAACCGCCAGCTGGTTCCCGTCGGCCCCCGGCCGCAGCCCCGGGGTCCGTTCCGAGCGTCAGGGCCCGCAGGATCAGGACGAACCTCTCCTCGACCGCCTCCGACATCTCCGGATCGTCGTGCCCGATCCAAGGATCGATGATGTTCTCGAAGAGGCACCGGCTGAGGTGGAAGACCGTGGCTATCCCCACGTCGATCCGGATGGTGGTCTCGTCGACCGTCTCCCGACCTCGCCGGGCCCGGTCCAGGACCGCGTCAGTCGTCGGGTGGGTGATGTGCAGCTCGTCGATTTCGCCGGAGAGGGAGGCGAAGGCCAGCGCCCGGATGAAGTCGGGCCGATGCCGCATCGAAAACGGATCGGTAGCCACCCAGGAACCGTCTTCCGATCCGCCCGCATAGCTCTCAGAGAGCCGCGTGAACCCCTCACGAAGGGCCGCTTCCTTGCCCCCGAAATAGTGGTGGATCAGCCCGTAGTTGACACCAGCCTCGTCTGCCAGCCTGCGTCCGGAGATCCGCTCCGGTGGGGCGGTCCCGAGGAGACGGGCCGCGGCGGCGACCAACGCCTCCCTGACCTCTTCTGATCCCCGGGGAGTCCGTTCGCCCGTGTTCATCCCTGAACCTCCAGGCCCACCGAGGAGTAGAGGCTCCGGAGCACTCCCAGGAACCTGGACCTGATCGCCTCACCATCGACGTCGGGATCCAGCCCGAGGCCACGGGCGTTGTGCTCCACGAAGATCGGCCAACCCAGGAGCAGCAGGGTGACTGCAGCGACCGTCGCACGGTGGTGGACCGGATCACCGTCGGGGTCAGCTTCCCGGACCAGCCCCAGTAACGCATCCATTGCAGGGCGGTGCTCGCTCGGATCCAGGTATCCGTCCTCAAGGGCTACATGGGCGATGAATCCGAAGATCCGACGATCCTCCAGTGCCGCCTCCGAGTCCACGGGGCGGGTACCGCCTCCCATCAGGGTCTCCACGATCCAGGGACCATGCAGCCGTCGGGCCTCGGACATGAGGTCCCGGGCCGACTCGAAGTAGTAGTGGACCAGTCCGTAATTGACCCCGGCCTCTGTCGCCAGGTCACGACCGGAGATGGTCGAGGGCGATCGTCGTGACATGAGGTTGACGGCAGCCTCGAGGAGGGCGTCACGCGAGGAGAACGGATGGTCGGCCGTCGAAGCGCTCATTCAGCCCGCCGAGGTCGAAGCGATCCGCCAGCCGGCAGCGGGTTCCCGGACTGGGCCAGGTCGAACCAGTCATCGTCGCCACCGGGACCACCGCCTTCGTGGAGCGCCCGGGTGGTGGCCTTGATCGCCAGGGCACCTGCCCGCGGGTACGAGGCGATCTCCGTGGCAAGTAGTCGGGCGGCGTCCAGCACGCCACCGTCTGCGACCACGTCCAGGGCGATGCCGAGGCGGTGCAAGTCGGGGCCGGTGAACCGGCGACCGCTGAGCGTCAGTTGTTCTGCCACGGATGCCGGACGGCGGGCCAGCAGCCATGCCAGGTTCATCGGGGCGGCCAGTCCCTGTCGGATCTCGCCCACCTGCAGGAATGCCGTCTGGCCGGCCACCAGGAGGTCGCAGGCCAGGGCGAATGCGGCGCCACCGTTGATGGCGAACCGTTCGAGTGCCCCGACCACCGGCACCGGACAGGCGTAGATGGCCCGGTGGGCACCCACGAGGGAATCGAGTGCGGTTGGCAGCCAGGATGGTGGCGGATCGGCGTTGTACTCCCCGAGGTCGAGACCAGAGCAGAAGCCCCCGTCCGCACCGTGGAAGAGCACTGCACCGACGTCTTCACGGGCCGCCACCTCGTGGAAGGCCTCAGCCAGTCGGTCCATCATGGGACCGGTGATGGCGTTCTTCCGGGCCGGCCTGTTAAGGACGATGGTGGCCACACCGTCGTCCACCGAAACAAGGACCTCGGGCTCGCCGGGCCGGTCGTCTGGTCTGGAATCGGTCATCATGTCCTCGGCGGTGAGGGGATACCCGGATCAGCGGGCAAGTGGCACAGATATTAGCCATATGGCTAAGATCAGTCAAACGAACCGACCGGAACGGAGCCCCGATGACCTCTCCCGACATCCTGGAAATGGACTTCGACTCCTATCTGGAGACGATCCGACCCTTCACCGACTAGGAGCTGATCCTCAGAGGAGGTCAGGTCCCGAGGCCGGCCAGCACCTGATCAGCCTCACGAACCAGCCAGTCCATGATCTCGGCCACCGGCTCCTGGGCCGTCAGGTGGGACACGCCTTGGCCGGCGGCCTCGTGCACCAGCGGTGCCACCTCGTGTCGCAGTATCTGGCCCAGGAGATCCCCTATGAGGATGTCCTGGAACGGCATGCCCAGGGGCGTCGGGGCATCGGCGGCCTCCCACTCGTCGCTCCAGGCCGAGCGGAGCATCCGGAGCGTCTTTCCGCTGTCGGAACGGCTGACAACCGTGTCGCCGGGACCGGCTGCCAGCAACTTGTCCAACACTGATCGGCTGGGTCGTGCCTCCACGGAGGCCAGGAAGGCCGTGCCGACCCACACCCCTTCGGCACCGAGTGCCAGGGCGGCGGCGAGGTGGCGGCCGGTCGCCACGCCCCCAGCGGCAAGCACAGGTCGTCCCCCCGCCACGTCAACCACCTGGGGGACCAGGGAGAACGTGCCGATCGGTCCGGTGTGGCCGCCCGCATCGGTTCCCTGGGCCACCAGCAAGTCGGCACCTGCCCGGATCGCAGACTCAGCGTGCGTGGGCGCACCCACCAGGCTGACTATGAGGGAACCCTGTTCATGGGCCGCCTCCACGGCCCAGGCCGGGGATCCGATCCCAAGTGCCAGAACCGGTATCCGGTGGTCCATGACCACCGACAGTTGCTGGCGGGCGGTCTCCTCACTCCTTACAAAGCGCGAGCGGAAGCCCGGCAGGCCGTCGTCCGGTACGTCGTACTTCTCCCGTATGTACTCGACGAACGCCACGTGGGCCGGCGGCAGGGTGGCCTCTATGGCCGACCGGTCGTCGGTGTCTGGCATACCGGCCGGAATGACCAGGTCCACTCCCCACGGCAGGTCCCCCAGTTCCTCCTTCATCCGACTGACACCCGCCTCGATCTCGTCAGGCGTGCGTCGGGTGCAGCCCCAGACGCCCACGCCTCCCGCCCTCGACACGGCTATGGCCAC
>Ga0209494_1000152_pt1 | contig 29287 bp, 30 predicted proteins | sample EN1Hudseemescosm_FD_184628 | JGI IMG/M metagenome (GOLD analysis project Ga0209494, IMG submission 184628) | Methane-oxidizing microbial communities from mesocosms in the Hudson Canyon - EN1B Hudson Canyon (SPAdes) (version 2) | ecosystem: Environmental > Aquatic > Marine > Cold seeps | place... | reverse complement strand
ACGAAGAAGAAGAAGATGAAGAAGATGAAGAAGATGATTAAAAAAATATATCAAGAAAACAACGTGATATCAACTATATAGATATAAGGAAACAAAAATGAATAATTTTAATCGTCGAGATTTTATCAAGTTAATGGGTATTTCTGCTGCCTCAGTAGCAACGCCTTCTTTATTAAAAGCAGCAACAGGTAATGTTGCCCCGCGTGTGGTGGTGGTTGGTAGCGGTTTTGCTGGTTCAACTGTGGCGAAATATCTACGTTTATGGAGTGGCAATATGATTGATGTCATTGTTATTGATCCAAAAACGTCTCATGTTTCTTGTGTGATGAGTAATCTTGTTGTTAATGGCAAATTGAATATGTCTGATATTACTTTTGATCATAGCGTGTTAAGCGATAACTATGGTGTGCAGTTTATCAAAGGCATGGTTACAGGGGTTGGCCCTGATGCTGAGGGGGGTAAAGTCGTTAGCTATAATACTGGCCCAGGGACGACTATAAAGCAAAAAAAGTGTGATTATGTTGTGTTGGCACCTGGTATTGCTATGGATGAAATCCCTGGCTGGGATCAAAATATCGCCCCTCATGCCTGGATTGCGGGAGAGCAAACAACCTTGTTAAAATCTCAACTGGAGGCTATTCCTGCGGGTGGGACTGTGGTTATGACTGTGCCTAAAGCACCTTATCGTTGTCCTCCTGGGCCATATGAAAGGGCTTGTGTTATCGCTGATATTATGAAGCGAAAAGGTGGTGGAAGAGTGGTTGTTTTAGATATGAATTCTAAAATTATTGTTGAGGAACATATGTTCTCTACTGCATTTTCAGATATTTATGCTGATATTGTGGAATATATCCCAAATGTTATTGTTGAAAGAGTGGATGGTCTAACCATTAAGACTACAACTGATTCGTATACAGCTGATGTGTTAAACGTAATTCCTACCCATAAGGCTGGAAAAATTATTACAGAATTAGGTTATGCCAGCATAAATGAAAGTTGGGCTGATGTAAATCCCATTAGCTATGAGCTGAAAAGTGATAAAGGAATTTTTGTGATTGGTGATTCCAGTGGCACAAATCAACCTAAATCAGGGCATATGGCTAATTCTCAAGCTAAAGTATGTGCTGATGCGATTATTAGAATGATCGCAAATCAACCGATTGATGATTTACAGAGACTTTCTAATTTAACCACGAATTCAGCCTGCTACAGTCCGATTACATTTAATACAGCAACTTGGTTAACGGCTGGTTTTGCTTATGATCAAGATCTGGAAAAAATGGTGGCGATTAAAAAGTCATTAGGCCAGGCAGAAATGCATAGTATTGATCATTATCAAGATATGTTTAGCTGGTCACAAAACTTGTTTGAAAATTCATTTATGTAGAGGGGCAGAGTGGCTTTTTAGCTGTTTATGTTAGGCCATTGGACCGTAGAGACGTTGCATGCAACGTCTCTAGCCTTTTTGTACATCCCTTAGCAATATTTTAAAACTTAATTACGGACTAAATATTCGCCCACCAAAGCTGTCGACATTATTTCATACCTATGCCTTAGGTCGGAGGATTGCCAGAATAAGAAAAAATGGCACGGAGCCTAGGGATATCTGTAATTTCAATCTGTTTGGATTGGACGATAATGAGATTGTCTTTATGGAACTTTTTAAACAATCGACTGACCGTCTCTAGTGCTAAACCTAAGTGATTGCCAATTTCTTGTCTGGTTAAGGACAAGGTAAATTCTGAGGCGGAGAAACCTCGTTTTTTTAAGCGGTCAGAAAGACTGATCAAGAAAAAGGCTAGTTTTTCTTCTGCTGGCCGTTTGCTTAGAATAATAAACTCTTTATCGACATTCATTTTTTCACTGCTGTGGCGAAAAAGTTCTTTGGTTAGAGAGGGCACGTTTTTAAAAAGCTCATCCATGTTTTTCGCGGGCAATTCGCAAAAACTAAGCGTGTCCAGGGCAACGGCAGAGCAACGATACTTGTCGTTACTAATGCCATCAAAGCCTAACAGCTCCCCAGGGAGTAAAACATTGAGTATATGTTCATTGCCATGATGATCATTTGTTACCAGTTTTGCTGAGCCAGATTTAATGGCAAGTACCCCTTTAAAGTCACTCTGTTCACGAAAAATATATTCGCCACGCTGCAGGGGCTTTTTAGGTTTAATAATTTGACTAATATGGTTTACTTCATCTTTTGATAAGCCTCTAGGAAAACAAATGTTATCTAAGCTACAGTTGTTACAGGTTACAGGTGTTGTTGTTAACATAATCTGGACGTTTAAAATAAACCTGAAAAAGGTTGCACAGTAACTGATTCACCGACTTGAACTGAGCTTCTATCATGTTCAAGAATAATAAATGCATTAGCCAGGCTCATTGATCTGAGGATACCTGAGCCTTGTTTTCCGGTTGTTTTTACTGAATAGGCACCATCAGTTTGTTGTTGTAAAATACCACGGATGACTTCTGTACGACCAGGTTTTTTACGGATATTTTCACTGGACTTAACTTGTAAAGTGGGTGTTGTCAGTTTGTCTTTAATCCCCAGCATAGCCTCTAAGGCTGGCAGTACAAACTGGCTAAAGGTTACCATGACAGAGACAGGGTTGCCAGGCAAGCCAAAAAATACACTGTTATTAATATGACCAAAAGCTAGAGGACGACCTGGTTTAATGGCGATTTTCCAAAAATCAACTTGTCCAGATTGTTTAAGTGCTGTTTTGGTATGGTCGGCATCCCCAACTGAAACGCCTCCTGTGGATATGATCATATCTGCGCTTTCACTGGCTTGCTTAAAACTCGCCAATAAAGCCTCTGGGGTATCCTGTAAAATCCCCATATTAATGATTTCAATATCTGGGCGGTCTAGTAATGCACATAAGCTGTAGCGGTTGCTATCATATAAGGTGTTATCACTCGGTGTGTCAGCTATATTAATAAGTTCATTACCTGTAGAGGCAATGGCAATTTTTAGTTTTCGTCTGACTTTTATTTTAGCAATGCCTAATGATGCCATCAGCCCAATATCAGCAGCGGTGATGAATTTTCCTATATGTAAAACAGTCTCGCCTTTAGGAAGGTCTTCTCCAGCCAAACGAATGTTCTGGCCTGTTGAATGGCGATGGTCAATATATAAGGTATTGTTTTTAACCTCAACTTGCTCTTGCATGATGACCGTGTCAACGCCCGCGGGGATGATTGCCCCTGTCATAATACGAATGCATTGCCCCGAGCTGACTGCTTTTGTATAAGCCTGACCTGCAAAAGCAGAGCCCATAATAGTTAATGATGCGATACCTTCAGTGGGTATGTCCTTAGCACTGAGAGCATAACCATCGACAGCGGAATTATCATGTTGTGGCACATTGTTGCTTGCAATAATATCCTGAGCTAATGTCCGTGACTTAGCCTTTTCAATATTGATTACTTCATCCTCCTCAATAAGGGGCAGAGAAGATAAAATATGAGAAATAGCCTGGCTAACAGGAAGTAAATCGGGTTCAAAAATATCTGTGCAATTGGGTTGAGTTGTAATCATTATTTAATAGTATGTTCTTTAGAATCAGTCTTAGCTAAATTATCTATCCATGAAATTGTGATTGTATCGCCCACTTCGCCGCCTTTAAGTAAAAAATCGAAATAGGGATTTTTTGAAATACTGCCAGCCATATTACAGTTTACAATTTTATTTTTATTATGCTCCACCCAAAGTTCTTGAATAAAGTGGGCTGGAATTAATTCGCCTTGATTGTTTTTATGACGGCCATTTTCCATAGGGTGGGTGATTAAGGTTCTAATCTGGGTATTGCCATCTAGTCGTTTGGTTCTTATTTTTATACTGGACATATCAGCCTCCACAGCCTCCTATAGCCACTTTAACTTTTTTTGTTTTTCGATAATATTTACCATCGGCTTCCACTATAACAATGACATTGCTGGTTTTAGCCATCCTGAGTCTGGCAGACACTTCTGCTGCAACAGTCGCTGATAAGTTAAATTCGGCACTGAGTGGGTGAGGGTTATTTTCTACCAGAATAAAAATCTTTGTTATCTTTTTAAAATGGCTGATTATTTTGATTGGAACGACTGCACCATTTTCAGCAATATGAGGTAGCCGTTCAAATTTTATTTTATTATGGTTATCAATAAGTTCTGCACCGTTAAATAAGTGCGCGATGGTTTCATCATAAACACTGAGGCTAAAACTCTGTTTTATCCATGAGCTATTAGCTATCGTCGCATGGACTAGATCACTGCCTAAAGTTAAGCTGTATGCAGTAAAAGAAAGCAGATTCTTTATAAATTTTCGACGGCTTTTAAGCATTTATAAACTCACATTATTACTAATCAAAAAGTTTTACATAAGCACTGGCTGATTGTTCAGGGTCATGCTCAAAAACACCCCCTATAACGGCTAATAAATCAGCGCCAGCATTTAATAAATCCCCGCCATTTTCTGGCAAAATGCCGCCGATGGCAACAACAGGTAGTTTAATCTGTGTTTTAGCTAGCCGAAGGGTCTCTATATGAGCGGGTAATGCTAACGGTTTAGAGCTGGAAGGAAAAAACCGACCAAAGGCAATATAGTCCACACCATCCGCTTGAGCTTGCTGAGCAATATTAATATCATCATAACAAGATAGTCCAATAATCGCCTTAGGACCTAATATTTTTCTAGCCGTGCTAATGTTTCCGTCATGTTTGCCAATATGCACACCATGGGCTCCAACTTCTTTTGCTAAAACCGCATCATCATTAATTAACAAAGGCACGTTATAACGCTTACAGATAAGCAATAGCTGTTTTGCTAAATAGACTTTATCGTTAGAGGTTTTGTCGCGGTATTGAATGACGCAGGCACCGCCCTTTAATGCAGAGCTGACGTCCTGAATAATACGCTCACTATTCTTACCTTCTGTTTGAGTAATAGCATACAGTCCTTTAGTGGGAAACCTCATTGTCCATCCTCCATCCAGAATAAGCGATTAGGGTTAAATTGTCCCTGGCCAGGATGGTAGGCATGGTCTAAAGCATTCCATGTGTAATCCTGGGCTTCAGTCACCGCCGTAAAGGGATCGAGACCTTGAGCCATTAAGCCAGCAATAGCGCTGGCAAGTGTACAGCCAGAGCCATGATAATTATTCTTTAATCTACCCCAGCTAAAGGTTTCGGTTTTTGCATTGCTTTGAAATAACTGATTATTGACGGTAGTCGATTGTTCATGAGTACCTGTAATCAAAACATAGTCACAACCTTGGCTGAGTAATGTCTGTCCACAATCAGTTAAATTGTTTTGTTTTGCCAATATGCGAGCTTCATCACTATTTGGCGTTAAAATGGTGGTGCAAGGAAGTAATTTATCGATAATACTATGAACTAACTGCTCGCTTGCCAATGATGTACCGCCGCCAGCTGCTAATACAGGATCTAAAATAACGGGAATATGTGGATGCTGCAATAAAATCGACTGGATTGCCGCTGCGGTTTGATGATGGCCAATCAAGCCTATTTTTATAGCCTTGACCTGAAAGTCATTTAAAACAGCCTCTGCCTGGTCAATAATATCCTGTGGTTTTTGTGGAATCAGTTTTTTAACATTATTGCTATCCTGTTCAGTTAAAGCGGTGATAACGCTGCAAGAGTGACATTGGTGGCTGATGAGTGTTTCAATATCCGCTTGAACACCTGCTCCACCACTTGGGTCATGGCCAGAAAAAGATAAAACAACAGGGTGATTTTTGCTCATGTATTAATGATGTATTTGTTAAGAGTTGAGAAGCTTTTATTTAAAATGTTTCTAGAATAGCATAATCGGAGAAAACTGATGATGACGATCTGTATTCGGTGTGGGTATCTGTATCAAGGTAAAGAGCCTTTTCGATCATTGGCAGAAAACTGGGCATGTCCAGATTGTGGGGCAAGTATTGATAGTTTTGCTGTTATCAATGAGGTATTGCCTGAAAAAAATGACGAAAGTTTAAATGATATTGATGATTGAAAGATGCTATAAAACTTATAAATAAAGAGAGAAGCATGGATAAACAGGAAAAAACAGATAGAGCTAATCATCAGGAATTGCCCGAAGACAATGAAGATCCATTAATTCAGTTTCTTCATAAAACCATTAAATTAGCCGTAAAAGTACTCGCTATTCTGATGACTCTGGTTATTATCTGGGGTGTGGGTGATGTGATTTATATACTGTATCAACGCTTGATTGCTCCGCCCATGTACTTGCTTAATATTTCAGATATTTTTGAAACGTTTGGTGCCTTTCTTGCCGTTTTAATAGCAATTGAAATTTTTACCAATATTACGCTTTATATTAGAGATGATATTTTGCCTATAAAGTTAGTCATGGGAACGGCTTTAATGGCAATCGCGAGGAAAATCATTGTTTTTGATTATAAGCTGTTAACTCCTATGCATATTTTAGCAACAGCTGCCGTTGTACTGGCGTTAGGGATTACTTACTGGTTGGTCTCAAAGAAGAGTGATTAAAGATAAAAAATGGCCAAAGTTTATTTTTTCTCAGTATTTGACTTGGCTGTTAAAAAAATGCGAGTTGGGTGATTTTTGTTAATGCACGTGCTGATAAAGTTGCAGCTGAAATACCGGCAATAGAAGAGCTTAGGCTTAGAGCTTCATTTAAGTTGTTTTGCTTGAGCTGATTGAAAAAAATCATGTTTAACTTCCCATCCTCTACCTTCTCTATAATCCAAGATCTTTAATAAATTAATTTTTTAAGCACTGTAACGCTGTTTATGTTTTGTCTATCTTATTATCTCTTTACAATAATTTATCTAGGGCATACAGTGTCAGATTGATTATTTGTTTGGATAATACTGTGCTTAAACATCAACTGCTCTGGGAAACCCATTTTCCTGAATTTATACAATGTGGCGAGTCAAAGATGATGAGCTTGATGGAAAGTGCGACTTTGGTGAATATTCCCTCTGGTCAGCAAGTTTTTTCTTCGGGTGCTGAATGTGAAAATTATTTGTTATTACTCAAAGGTTCGGTAAAAGCGCAGTTATTATCTGAAAATGGCAGGGAAATGTTGTTATATCAGGTGCTCCCTGGAGACTCTTGTGTGTTAACAACATCCTGCTTGTTAAGTGGTGAGCATTATCCTGCTGAGGCTTATACTGAAGAGGATGTTTCAGCATTTGTTATTTCTTCACATGCTTTCTATCGTTGTCTGGAACAATCTGCTTTTTTTAGGGAATTTGTTTTTAAAAACTTTGCTGCACGATTATCCAATGTCATAGGGCGCTTGGGTGAGGTGGTTTTTGAAGGTATTGAGTGGCGTTTGGCAAAAGAGCTATTAAATGCAGGTACAGATGAGTTGCATATCACTCATCAAGAGTTAGCCATTAAGTTAGGTTCGGCGCGTGAAGTTATTTCCAGGAATCTGAAGCAATTTGAAGTCAAAGGCTGGGTCAAATTAAGCAGAGGTGTGGTCACTATTGTTGATAGAGAAACATTAAAAAGACTAACTAAAACAGAAAGTAAATAGTTTACAAGCAGATACTGCGTGAGCATTATATCTGCTTGTATAATTAAAGATTCCCAAATTACAGATCGCTTCCTAAGTGATTATCTGTAAGGTCTTGAGCATCCTGTTTTTGCTCATTGCCTATAAATCTTAAAATAGTAAAGCCGACGATACCGCCAACGAAACAGGCCATCAATAGAGGTAGAGCAAAAGGGATATCATGATGGTCACGCATATCCATTTGTAGCGCAGAAGAAAAAATACTTAGCATAAAATCTATCATTTTAATAACCTCGGTTTTGTAATATGGATGGCCACCTCTGCTAAGACAAGTAAGAAAAGGTGTGCTCGGAATCTATATTAGTGGGTATTAAATTAGAATACAGTGATTAAGTCACATAACTGAGTATTTTTGTTGGTTATTAAAAAGGTTTTACGGTAGCCAAAATAATAATCCCTATTAAAAATAGCACGGGTACTTCATTCATCCAGCGATAATAAACATGAGAACGCTGGTTTCTATCGTGTTTAAAGTCTAATAACCATTTGCCACAGTAGCCGTGATAAACCACTAGCAATCCGAGTAATGATAATTTAGTGTGTAGCCAGCCTGTCGTAGAATAAAGCGCCCATGCATAGTCATTTAGCATCCAGATGCCAAAAATAAAGGTGGCAATCATGCCAGGTGTCATAATGCCAAAGAATAATTTTCGTTCCATTATTTTAAAGCGTTCGTTGCTGGTTTCGTCATCACTCATGGCGTGATAGACAAATAAACGAGGCAAATAAAATAACCCTGCAAACCAGGTAACCATAAATATTAAGTGTAGGGCTTTTAACCAGAGCATATTGTTATCCTTGTATTAATTTTTTTATTTGTTGTTGCATAGTGAAAAAGTCAAATTCCCCTGTTTTTTGCAGAATAACCTTACCTGCGGGTGAAATTAAAAAGCTTGTAGGGGTCAATTGCACTTGCCCAAAAGCAGTGGCGTGTTGAGCCTTTAAATCTAATGCGACATGATAAGGGATTTGCTTGGCTTTAGTCATCTCTACGACATGGTTGGGTGGGTCGTAATACATGGCAACTGCGATAATCTCTAGTCCCTGGGAATGAAATTGTTTATATAGCTCAATTAAATGCGGCACTTCTTTTATACATCCTGCACAATCAGTTGCCCAGAAGGTGACTATAACTGGTTTTCCCCTTAGTTGGAGTAGCTCTATTTTTTTGCCTGTAATGGTGGTGAAAGTAACATTTGGAGCGGGTGTAGGCTTTTGAAGCAACCAAAAACCAATCACTGAAAAAGTTAAGCCTATTAATAACAGTCCAGAAGCTAATGTTTTAGCTTTCATCTGCAGTATTTTCTTTGGGCTTTTCGGGGCTTTTTGGTGGAGTATAAGAGTTACAAAGTGCTCGATACAAGGGGACTGGATTAATTAACTTGGATGTACCTGTGGCAAAAAAAGCAGTAGCCATTAATGGAATAAGAATTTCATGGCTTCCGGTCATTTCCATCACAATAACAAAAGAGGTGAGGGGGGATTGCAACATACCAGAAAAGTAGGCCGTCATAGTCAATAAAATCATGGCAGAGGCAGGAGCGACAGGAAACCAGTGAGCTAAATTAACCCCAAAACCAGCGCCAGTGGCTATGGAAGGTACGAAAATTCCGCTGGGAATTCCACTAAAGAAAGTGGCGCAGCTTGCAAGCATTTTATAAAAGGGGAATAAGGGATCCATGGTTTCGCTATTGCTTAAGATTGCTTTAGCCTGAGAATATCCTGTACCAAATGAATCACCGTTTGAGTAATAGCCTAGAATAGCAATCACACCGCCCGATGCAAAAGCAATTAACACGATGGGTAGGCCTGATCTATTGAGAAAGCGGCCGCCTCTAATAAGAATCTTACTGAAAACACCGCCGAAAAAACCACCCACGATACCGCATAAAGGAATAGCGATCCAGCTCTGGCTCCAGGGCATAATAAAAGACTTGTCGTTAAAAAAAATGTAATTGTTTAACAGGGCATAAGCGGTAACACCTGAAAAAACAATGGCCGTTAATACCAGGCTACTGATTTTTTCTTCCAGCGCACGGCCCATTTCCTCGATGGCGAAAATAATACCAGCCAAAGGGGCGCTAAACATAGCGGCAAACCCAGCTGCACTGCCTGCCAGAATTAGGCCTCTTTCCATATAATGGGAGGGAAATTTTACGGCTTTTCCTATAGATGCCATGAAGGAAGCTCCTACATGGACGGCTGGGCCGCCAAACCCAACTGATGCACCTGATAATAGACCCATAATAGGCAGTAACATTTTACCAAAGGCAATTTTTAAGGAGATCAGTCTGTCTCTATCCTCTAAATTATCTTTTATTTCTAATGCCGTTTTTACTTGAGGAATGCCACTACGTTCAGAGCCCGGGAAAAAACGAAAGGTAAGCCAGGCGGTAAAACTGAGTCCTACGGGGGCAACAATAAAGTTAAACCAGAAATACTGCTGAGACAGGCTGCGATAAGTTTCAGCGGCCCACTCACTGAGTAAGGTCATTGCAACAATTAATAGGCCGACAAAAATAGCACCAATCCAGAATACTAAACGTTGTTTCCAGGCGGTAATAGAAAATAATGAGGCTGATTGTTCTGACATAGAAAACTTAAAGCGATAGTAAGGGGAATAGGGTTGGTCTTAATTTTAGACTATTGCTAGAGTTCTAAAAGTTGATTTTTTAGATTATTCTCTCACTTGCTGTGTATGGAGGGTCAATTTTTAGCATGCCTAATTATAAAATCATGAAGCTGCTTTGTTTTTTGATGACTAGGTTATTAACTGTAGCGAGATGACCTCGCTACAGTTAATATCTTTAACTAACTTCGAGAATTAAGATTCTGAGTCGTTAGATACCTTAGGCTGGGTCTTAACTTCTTTATTTTCAGTCGCAGGTTTAACCTGAGTCTTCACTTCAGTCTTTTCAACAGCGGGTTTAGTGGCTGGTTTTTCAACTAATTGTTCTGACTGCTCAGTTTGATTGCTTCTTTCTGCAAATTTGTTTGCATAAGAACGTGGTTTTTCAAACTGTTTTGGGTTGCTTTCCTGTGTTTCTGTACGAGGTTTATCCACGCTTTTTGCTGTCTCATTTGTTTTCTCTACAGCTTGCGGGCTTTGGTTCTGTTGATTTTGCTCAGGTTTTTTATAGTTTGGGTTGCGAGAGCGTCTGCGATTATTTGGGTTGCGGCGGGTGTTTTGTTTCTGCCCTGTGGTTTTTTGCTCAGGCGTTGCTGAATTGTTTTCAGTTGCTTGAGTTTTCACGTTTTCAGAGCTATTTTCTTGTTTCTCTGTTGGCGTGTTTTTTTGATTTTGTCTGTTACCGCTGTTTTTACGTGGGTGGCGGTTTTGGTTGCTTCGACCTTCGCCCTCGTTATTTCTGTTATTTCTGTTATTTCTGTTTTTGTTTCTATTATCACGAGGCTTGTCTTCAGTCCTCTTTGCTTGTGTGGGCGCAGGTTTTTTTGCAGTAGTTGTGTTTGTTTCTTGCTCTGAAGTGCCTACCAGTTTTTGCCAAAAGCGTTGAATCAAACTAGCTGAGCTTTTTGTATTATGCGCGGGTGCAGGCATATCAGGTAGAAACTCTTTTATTGCTGGTTTCTCAGTATTATGATTTGCTTTGCGTGCAAAATCAGGTACTGCGATAGATTCGGCTTTAATCTGCAGATGGCTCGGTTTGTCATCTTCGGCTTCTGCTAATTTTATGCGTTCAATATCGTAGGCAGGTGTTTCAAGGTGTCTGCTCGGTAACACCACAACAGCAACTTTATGTTGCGTTTCTAGTTCCTGTAATACCGCTCTTTTTTCATTTAAAAGAAATGTTGCGCATTCAATAGGTAGGTGAGCAACAACTTTTTCTGTGCCTTTTTTCATCGCTTCTTCTTCAACGATACGAAGAACAGAAAGGGCAACGGATTCGATATTACGGATAGAACCTTGTCCTTTACAGCGCGGACAAGTAAGTTGTGTTGCATCGCCTAATGAAGGGCGCAATCGCTGTCTGGACATTTCCAGTAAACCAAAGCGAGAAATACGACTGGTTTGAATGCGTGCGCGATCAATTTTCATTGCGTCACGTAACTGGTTTTCTACTGCTTTTTGATTTCTATTGGCCATCATGTCAATAAAATCAATAACGAAAAGCCCACCTAAATCTCTTAAGCGTAATTGACGAGCAATTTCGTCAGCGGCTTCAAGATTAGTGTTTAATGCTGTTTCCTCAATGTCACTGCCTTTGGTTGCACGAGCAGAGTTAATATCAATAGAGGTTAAGGCTTCGGTGTAGTCGATAACAAGAGAACCACCTGAGGGTAAAGAGACCTCACGGTTGTAGGCTGATTCAATTTGAGATTCAATTTGATAGCGACTGAATAAAGGCACGCTATCCTGATACAGCTTCGCTTTTTGCAAAAAGTGAGGCATGACCTGTTTTAAGAAATTTTGTACCAGCTTGTAAGAAGATTCTTTATCAATAAGAATCTCATCAATTTCATTTCTTAAATGGTCGCGTAATGCTCTGATAATGACATTACTTTCTTGAAAGATAAGAAAAGGTGCTTGTTGTTCAGAGCTTGAACGGTCAACAGCTTCCCATAGTTGCATTAAGTAGTTTAAATCCCATTGTAGTTCTTCAGCGTTTTTTCCGCAGCCAGCTGTACGTACAATAAGGCCCATATCTTCTGGAATTTCCAGCGCGGACATCACTTCTCTTAACTCAGAGCGAGTATCACCTTCAATACGTCTGGATATTCCGCCTGCTTTGGGATTATTTGGCATCAACACCAAATAGGTGCCTGCCAAGCTAATATAGGTGGTTAATGCTGCGCCTTTATTGCCACGTTCTTCTTTTTCAATCTGAACGATAATTTCCTGGCCTTCTTTAACCAGGTCTTTAATGTTTGGACGGCCTTCCGGTTTTTTATCGCCCGTTTTTTTTGTGCGGTATTGAGCGGAAATCTCTTTAAAGGGGAGAAAGCCATGTTTTTCAGCGCCATAATTAACAAATGCGGCTTCAAGACTGGGTTCTACGCGGGTAATAATTCCTTTGTAGATGTTGGCTTTCTTCTGTTCATTCGTCGGGAGTTCAATGTCAAAATCATATAGTTTTTGACCGTCTACCAAAGCAACACGCAACTCTTCTGGTTGCGTGGCATTGATAAGCATTCTTTTCATTTTAGTTTCCTTGTAGTTTCTTGCTTCCTATCAGATTTACTAAGGAATATGTTATTCCTGAACAGACTTTTGCTAACAGTGAATGTTTGTTAACGATTCACTAAATATCTAAGTTTCTCAACTTCTTGCCTAATTTGAGCATTCTGTTGGTTTGCTCTTAATTGAGTTAATACTCAAGATCTATCTGGTACGGTTACTGTCAGTTCTATTACGATTGATTTTATTGCTAGTTACTGTGCTGAAACCTTTTGTAACTGTAAGCGAGGCTATGTAGCGCTCTGCTTTTGGCTAAAATCAATGTTTCTAGTGGTAGCCGGTTGAAGTATAAATCCTTGGTATTAGTTGGCGAAATAAGTTCTGTTGCTATAGCGAAATAGATGTTTATTTCTAGCTATAAGTTTTATGTTCTGTAGGAACAATATCGTTCATCATGGGTCGAACGATAAAACCCGAAATTCTGTTTGCTTTGCAAAACCTTGTATGATTTTGCTGGCATATTGTGTTTTTTTGCCATGGTTATCTATAGATAAACTCCACCAATATAACAATCTTTCCCGATACGATCAATTTAAACAATTAAAAAATTGATATGCTGGTATTATTAATGCTATGAATACAGTACAAAATAATCAGAATCCTAAGGTCAAATTCATAGAGATTTTTGAAGAAAATAGCGGGCAAAGAATAGATAATTTCTTGATTACGCAGTTAAAAGGTGTGCCAAAAACACGTATTTACAGAATAATCAGAAAAGGTGAGGTTAGAGTCAATAAGGGGCGAATAAATAATAAATATCGCTTAAAGCCAGGCGATATCGTGCGTATACCACCCGTGCGTGTGGCGATACGAAATGATGAGGTTATTTTACAGCCAACCCTAAAGCTAAGTCTTGAAAACGATATAATCTATGAAGATGAGGTGATGATCGTTTTAAATAAACCTTCGGGGTTTGCGGTACACGGAGGGAGTGGTATCAGTTCCGGGGTGATTGAGGGCTTGCGTGCAATCAGACCTGATAACAGGTTTTTAGAATTAGCTCATCGGATTGATAAGGCAACATCGGGTTGTTTGTTGGTTGCAAAAAAACGATCTAGCTTAAAGGCGCTACATGATATTTTTCGAGAGAATAAAGTGAAAAAAACCTATCTTGCTCTGTTGGTTGGGCAATGGGAGAGAAAAAGCATGTTGGTTACTGCACCTTTATTAAGGAGTACAGGGAAGGGTGGAGAGCGTAATGTTAAGGTGAGTCGGGCGGGTAAGTTTGCTGAAACCAGTTTTAGACGGATACAAAAGTATAAAGATCTGACTCTGGTGCAGGCATCGCCAAAAACAGGGCGTACACATCAGATAAGAGTGCATGCTGCCTGGCTAGGGCATCCTATTGTTGGTGATGAGCGTTATGGTGATGCTGAAGTGAATAGGCGCTTAAAAGATCGAGGATTTAAACGTCTGTTTCTGCATGCAGAGCAGCTGCAATTTGCTCATCCAGTGACGAATGAAATCATGCATTTTAAAGCGCCTTTACCCGATGAATTGCAATCTCAATTAGATAAGTAGGGTGTGTTGAATGAAAAATAAGTTTGATTTGATTGTTTTTGATTGGGATGGAACTCTGGTTGATTCCGTCGACTGGATTGTACAGTGCCTGACTAAAGCGGCTGTGGATCATGGGTGTATTGCTCCAAATGAGCAGGATGTGAAAGATATTATTGGCTTGAGTATACATAAAGCGCTGGATAAGCTATTTCCTGATTTGGATGTAGAAATACGGCCAAAATTAATTGCTAGTTATAGTGAGGTGTTTTTTTCCAGACAGATTAGTAAACAAGATATGTTTGTTGGCGTGGATGAAATGTTGATACAGCTTAAACAGTCGGGCTATCAGCTGGCAGTGGCGACAGGAAAAAGTCGACATGGTCTGAATAAGGCTATGCAGGGTACGGGTCTGGAAGACTTTTTTCATGTGACTAAATGTGCAGATGAAACAGCCTCCAAGCCTAATCCGGATATGCTGGATGAAATTATTAAAGAAATGGGTGTGGCTAAAGAGCGAGTGCTTATGATTGGTGATTCGACACATGATATGCAGATGGCAATTAATGCCGGGGTTTCTTCTGTAGCAGTGTTGTGTGGTGCAAATTCAGATCAACAATTGCAGCAATATAAGCCCTTGTTGAATTTACAACAAACAAGTGAATTATTACAGATTTTATAAAGGTTAAATGATGGAAAACGAGCAAGATATTAATATGGATAAAAATCAGGCTTCACCCGTATGGGAGAGAGAAGTGCTGGAGAAATTAGCCATGGCGGCAGTCACAGAGCAGCGGCGTGCCAGACGATGGAGTGTGTTCTTTAAAACCTTAATGTTTGTTTATTTAATTGCTGTGGGTGCAATTGCTTTTTATCCAAAATTTGAAAGCGGTATGGATAGTAGTGAAAAGCAGCATACCGCAATCATTGATGTGGTAGGTGCTATTGCTGAAAATGAAGTGGCTAATGCGGATAGTATTATTGAAGGGTTGAGAGATGCGGTAAAAGATAAAAAAACCAAAGGCATTGTATTGAATATTAATTCGCCGGGTGGAAGTCCTGTGCAGTCAGCCTATGTTTATGAGGAAATTAAAAGAATAAAGCAAAAACATCCTAAACTGCCTATTTATGCTGTAGTCAGTGATATCTGTGCTTCTGGTGGGTACTATATTGCAGCGGCTGCGGATAAAATTTATGTTAACCAGTCTAGTATGATAGGTTCTATTGGTGTGGTTATGAATGGTTTTGGCTTTGTTAGCACTATGGAGAAGTTGGGTGTTGATCGAAGGCTAATTATTGCAGGTGAGCATAAGGCTTTAATGGATCCATTTTCACCAGCGAATGAAGTGGAAACCAGGCATATGCAAACATTGCTGGATGATGTGCATCAGCAGTTTATTCGTGCGGTGAAAGCTGGGCGTGGTGAACGATTGCAGGAGACGGAAGATATGTTTTCCGGCTTGGTCTGGACGGGTGAGCAGGGTGTAAAGCTGGGTTTGGCTGATGACTTTGGTAGTGTGGATTCGGTGGCAAGAGAGGTTATTGGTGCAAATAAAAAATTGAATTTTACCCCGCAAGAGCGATTGCTGGATAAGATTGCAGGAAAGTTAGGTGCATCATTTGGTCATGCACTGGGTAGTGCTGTTACAGGCATGTCATTGCGATAAGCAAAGTGTAGATTCAGTCTGGATTCATGCTGAATCAGGTATTATTATGTTCAATCTGTTTTGATACAGTTTGTGTTAATTATGTGGAATAAACTATTTCGGATTCGTTATGCTGATGATTGCTAAAATTTTTTTGTTAAGCTTGTGTTTGGTGCAGACAGCGTTTGCAGGCGCGGAAATAATGCTTTCTGTCGTCAGTCTGGACCAGGCCACAAAACAAATTATCGAGCAGGATAAAAATAAGGTGTTAGGGGCTAAAACGGAAGTTATTGACGGTAAAGAAGTACATGTTATTAAAGTTTTAAGCTCAGATGGTCGTGTTCAGTATTTAAAGGTAGATGCTGATACGGGTAAGTTGATTAAATAGGAACAGCTTGTGCGTATATTAATAGTCGAAGATGAATTGCTTTTAAGTCAGCAAGTTCAGACATTTTTTTCAGAGAAAGGTTTTGTTGTTGATCTTGCTCATAATGGAAGTGATGGCTTGTACCTGGCAAAAGAATATCCGATTGATGTTGCAATTATTGATATTGGTTTGCCTGATTTCTCGGGTATAGAATTGATTACCCGATTAAGAAAGGACGAAATAAATGTTCCTGTATTGTTATTGACGGCTAGAAGCCGCTGGCAGGACAAGGTGGAAGGGTTGGAGGCGGGGGCTGATGATTATTTGGCCAAGCCTTTTCATTATGAAGAGTTATTAGCTCGAGTTAATGCCTTGCTCAGGCGTTCACAAGGTAAGGCTCATCCTGTTTTAAGTTTTGCCAATATTAAACTGGATAGTTTGTCTCAGGATGTCACTGTTGCTGATGAAAAAGTTGAGCTGACAGCTTATGAATACAAGGTTTTGGAGTATTTATTGTTTCGTAAGGGGGAGGTGGTTTCTAAGTCTGTCCTGACTGAGCATATCTATGAAGAGGATTTTGACCGAGACAGTAATGTAATTGAAGTTTTTGTCGGGCGCTTGCGTAAGAAGATTGATCCGCAAGGGCTGACAAAGCCAATTGAAACCTTAAGGGGGCGAGGTTATAGGGTTCCTCAGGACGCTGTCTAGTTAAGGTGAAAACAAATTCATTAAGCTTTCGCTTGCTCATTTCCGCAGGTTTTATCTTAACGGCTTTTTTTGCTCTGGTTGCTTTTGTTTTGGAGCAGGGTTTTAGAGAAAGTGCGGAGCAGGCATTAAAAGAAAAGCTACAGGTGCATATCTACTCACTTATATCGGTTGCTGAGTTGACCGAATCATTGGAGCTGAGTATGCCTGCTACATTAAGAGAGCCGCGTTTTTCCAATCCTGGTTCTGGCTTATACGCCTCTATCACTCAAATAAATAAGATTTTTGTTTGGCGGTCAGTATCCGCAATAGGCATGGATTTTTCTTCGCCCGTACAGTTGGAGGCAGGTGAGTCGGTATTTGTAAAAGATGGGCGCGGGCATTTTGTGCTTCATTATGCGGTTATCTGGGAAAATAAAGCGGGTTTTGAGCAATATTATATTTTTTCTGTTGCAGAAGCTGAATCAGCTATAAGTCATCAGCTGGAGAGTTTCAGATTAACGCTCAGAACATGGCTGTTTTTTACGGCTATTTTATTGGTTTTTATTCAGTTTCTGGTGTTACGTTGGAGTTTAAAGCCCTTAAGAATTATTGTGACCGACCTGGAGTCTATAGAGGTGGGGGATAAGACTCGTCTGGATGGAGAGTACCCAGCTGAGTTGAAAGGTTTGGCGGGGAATTTAAATGCCTTGGTGACTAGTGAAAGGGCGCATTTGGAGCGTTATCGAAATACCCTGGCAGATTTGGCGCATAGTTTAAAAACGCCTCTGGCTATTTTAACCGGCTGTATAGAGTCTGAAAGGGTGGATAGGGTGGGTGTTGCGGAACAAATCTCCAGAATGAATGAGATTGTTGAGTATCAATTGCAAAAGGCTGCTGCAAAAGGGCAGAAAAAGCTGACGGGTAAGGTGGATGTTTCGTTGATATTGGCGAAAATTATTTTCTCTTTAGAGAAGGTGTATCTCGAAAAGCAAATTGTTTTTTCTTTTGAGCGTGATGAAAGTTATTTCATGTATTGTGAGGAAGGTGATGTCTATGAAATTGCTGGGAACCTGCTGGATAATGCGGCTAAGTGGTGTAAAAAAAATGTTTGTGTCAGTTTGCTTGAGTTGAAGGCTGGGGATGATATCGATTTCTCATTTGTTTTGCAGATAGAAGATGATGGGCCAGGTATTCCAGAGGACAGGCTGGATGATATCTTGCAAAGAGGTGTTAGGGCAGATGAAAACATACATGGGCATGGAATAGGAATGGCTGTGGTAAATGAATTGACTATGTTGTTGGGCGGTAAATTATCTGCCAGCAGGAGTGAGATTTTAGGCGGAATGATGTGGCAAGTTTATCTGCCATAATTAATCATTAGGGAGGCTCCCGTAAGTTTTACCTTTGCGCTAGCATGACTTACCCTTAAATTTCGAGCAAGAAATTTGAAAGGGAAGTAAATGAAAAATATAAGCGTGAGATGTTGTATTGACGATGCTTGTTTTAAGTCCTCCCTTGCTGGGGAAGGTTGGGGATGGCTACATGGACAGATAGTTGTTCCTGCAAGATGCTATTTTCTTTATTTCTGAAGACAAAAAGAGTAGGGAAAAAAGAATTTATTTTAAGCTCTCCTCACCCAGCCCTCTCCAGCAGGAGAGGGATTCAGAGCTATTCTCATTGTTTTACGCTGAGTAATTAAGAAAAATGTAAATCAACTGTTGCCTAATCTTAATAATTCAAGCATAATATCGCTTCTTTCAGTTGTTGACTGAAAACATTATGGTTACCGTGTCGGTCCTCTCGCAACGATACGCTGTAAACTCCGCCAGGCCCGGAAGGGAGCAACGGTAGCAGCAGATTCGTGTGCCGAGATGTGGCTGGCATGGTTTCCGCCCAAACTTTCAATTCCCAGAGTCTGTAATGGCTTATCAGGTTTTAGCCAGAAAATGGCGCCCCCAGAATTTTACCCAACTCGTTGGTCAAGAGCATGTGAGTCAATCGCTAAGTAATGCGTTGCAACATGACAGGCTTCATCATGCTTATTTGTTTACAGGTACTCGCGGTGTGGGAAAAACCACTGTCGCCAGAATCCTGGCAAAAGCAATTAATTGTGAGAACCTTCAGGATTCAAATCCTTGTGGCGAGTGTCATGTTTGTCAAGCTTTCGATGAAGGTCGGTTTTTAGATTTAATAGAAGTCGATGCAGCATCAAGAACAAAGGTTGAGGATACTCGCGATCTATTGGACAATGCGCAATATGCGCCTAATCAAGGGCGATATAAAGTCTATTTAATCGATGAGGTGCACATGCTTTCCGGGCATAGTTTTAATGCTTTGCTTAAAACACTGGAAGAGCCGCCGCCTCATGTCAAATTTCTGTTGGCAACAACAGACCCGCAGAAAATACCCGTTACCGTTTTATCTCGTTGTTTGCAGTTTAATCTTAAGCGTTTATTGCCTGATCAGATTGATGCGCAAATGGCTTATATATTGGCTAGGGAGCAGATTGAATTTGATCCTGCTGCTTTGGTCGCATTATCACGTGCAGCTGATGGTAGTCTGCGTGATGGATTAAGTTTGCTTGATCAGGCGATTGCTTTTGGTGATGGTGAGGTCAGGCAGGAAGCAGTCAGTGATATGCTGGGTATTGTTGCTCAACAACCTGTTGATAATATTTTGTTGGCGTTGGCGAATAATGATGCGCTTGATTTGATGCAGAAAATTGCAGACATTACTGAGTTAAGTCCTGATTTTTCGGATATTTTGCAACAAATCTTAGCTGTATTACATCGAGTTGCTTTGGCTCAAGCAATTCCTGGATTTGTTGATAGTCAGTTTGATTCTGATATTATTGAGCAGTTAGCCTCTGGTTTGTTAGCAGAGGATGTGCAGTTGTTCTATCAGATCGCGCTTGTCGGGCAGCGAGACCTTGAGTTGGCGCCTGATTTGCGTAGTGGTTTTGAAATGGTGATGCTTAGAATGCTAACCTTTAGGCCTGATAGCTCGCATAGCAACTTGAAAGTGCTGCCAGCTACGGTTAAAAAAGTCGTCAGTCCAGTAGTCAGCAAGGCTGTTGCAGCAATAGTGCCAGAGTTGAAAGGAAATCAAGCTGAGGTGACGAGTGTTGGCGATAAGGAATGGGCAGGTATTGTGGTGGCTATGGGTGTTGGAGGTATGACGCGAGAGCTAGCTAATAACTGTGTGCTGACTAGTCTGGATGATAAGGTCTGTGAGCTGGTGTTGACCCCTGGGCATACGCAGTTACACACTTCTAAAGCTGAAGAGAAATTGCAGCAAGCATTGCAGGGTTACTGTGGTAAGCCTGTTAAGTTGCATATCAAGTCGGAAGTGACTAAAAATACAACCCCGGCGCAACAGCTTAGCCAGCAACGAGAAGATAGGCAGCAAGCTGCGGTTGATTCGATTAATAATGATGAAAATGTTCAGGCATTAAAGGAAAATTTTGATGCTCGAGTCATGCCAGGTACTATTGAGCCATTATAAATAACAGTAAATAAGGCGGAGAAAAGATGAAAAATGCACTGGGCAATATTATGCAGCAAGCCCAAAAAATGCAGGAAGATGTTAAAAAGGCACAAGATGAATTGGCGGCTATGCAGACTCTGGGTGAGTCTGGTGGTGGTTTGGTGTCAGTTGTAATGACAGGCAAGCGTGAAGTAAGAAAGATAACGATAGATGATTCCTTGCTGGGTGATGATAAGGATATGCTGGAAGACTTGGTTGCCGCGGCATTTAATGATGCTGTGCATAAAGTGTCTAAAATGAAAAAAGAAAAAATGGCCGAGGTTACTTCTGGTCTGCCTTTGCCTCCTGGTTTTCAAATGCCATTCTAATGCAAGGAAAAGGGCTGCTAGGGCAATTGATTCAGAGTTTGTGCTGTTTGCCTGGTGTCGGTCCCAAGTCTGCGCAGCGAATGGCATTTCATTTGTTGCAACGAGATCGTAATGGGGCTAGGCAGTTAGCGAATACACTGCTGCGAGCCGTTGATGAAATTGCTTATTGTCAACAATGCCGAACCTTAACAGATACGGATGTTTGTGATATTTGTGCTCAAGCTTCCAGAGATAGTTCTATTGTCTGTGTGGTCGAAAGTCCTGCTGATGTCTGGGTGGTTGATCAGGCAACAGTATTTAAGGGTTTGTATTTTGTTCTGCATGGTCGACTGTCTCCGCTGGATGGTATAGGGCCAGATGAGCTGGGTTTGGATTTACTGCAAAAACGCTTTGCAACAGGCGAGATTAAAGAGATAATTTTAGCAACCAATTCCACGGTGGAAGGTGAGGCGACTGCTTATTTTATCGCTGAAATTGCCAGGAAGCATAATGTTCAGGCTAGCAGGATAGCGCATGGTGTACCGATGGGGGGAGAGCTTGAATTTATTGATAGCGGTACTTTATCCCATGCCTTTACAGGGCGAAGGGATATGCTTTAAGAATGTTGTTTTGGAGGTGGTATGAGTGATTGCTTGTTTTGTAAGATGGCTGCAGGTGAAATTAAGCCTGATATAGTGTATCAGGATGAAAGTGTGCTAGCTTTTAGGGATATTAGTCCGCAAGCCCCTGTGCATATTTTGATTATTCCCAAGAAACATGTGGCGACTTTAAATGAGCTGGATGATTCTGAGTTGGCGGGAAAACTGCTGACAACGGCAATTAAAATAGCTAAGCAAGAAGGTCTGGCTGATGATGGCTATAGGACGGTTTTTAATTGTAATGAAAAAGGTGGGCAAGAAGTCTTTCATCTACACCTGCATTTATTAGGTGGCCGACAAATGCAATGGCCTCCTGGCTAGCGGCTATTTCTATAGCTGAAATAATATAGGCTATCTCACCGTTAAGGATCGGGTGTTTTGAATCCTTGTTCAGTTTAAAATAATGGTTCTATTAGGGGTATCATAAAAATATTCATACCCAATCATGATAATTTGGCTATAAAAATAAGCTTATCGAGGCGCTGTGCTTTAGCACTGCTATTTTAGGCTACTAAGGTAACTCGAAATAAATAAACGACCAAAATAGTTCCCACGCTGGAGCGTAGGAACGATGAGTAATGGTTTGTTTATTGCGAGGTGCCTAATGCAGGCTAAAGCACTGCGCTCCACTACCATTACTTTTAAACTTAATGGTAGTGGAGCTTTAAAGCGGGTAAGTTCATTCTTTTAAGGTTCCTAAGTAATAGAATCAAGTTGCTTATGGTTTTGTTGTTCATGAGTTGCAAAGTGATTGATCTGTGGTTGTAGAAGTTTTTCTGTTGTATATAAGTAGCTTAGCCGTGATGAATGGCTTTATTTTTAGCAAGCGGTTAATTTATTTTAAATAAATAGTTGTATAATTATTTTCTTTGGTTATAATAGCCAGCTCAATGCAGGCGAGCGTGGCGGAATTGGTAGACGCGCTGGTTTTAGGTACCAGTATCTTTTGATGTGAGAGTTCAAGTCTCTCCGCTCGCACCACATTGATTTATTAAAGTTAGCGATAATCATTGTTAACTTCACAGCAAGTCCAAGCTATTCATTATTTTGATTTATTTATATTTAGAGATAGTTGATAAAAAACTGGTATCAGTTGATAGTTGGACTAGTATAAATATGAGTTGCCGACTATCGGTATTTAAAATCACACAATTTTGAGGTAAATAATGCAAGTTTCTGTCGAAAAGACATCGGAATTAAGCCGTAAAATGACTGTTAGCCTTTCTGAAGAAATGCTTCAGGAAAAGATGGATATCCGATTTAAGTCGTTAGCGCGCGAAGTTAAAATTGATGGTTTTCGCCCAGGTAAAGTCCCCGTTCGCGTGGTAAAAAAGATGTATGCGGATAGAGTAAAAGGTGAGGTGACTGGAGACTTGATTCAATCAAGCTATTTTGAAGCATTGCAAGAGCAAAAAATCAATCCGGCAGGGCATCCACATATTGAACCTGTAGTAGATGCTGAAGGCTTTCAATATACTGCTATCTTTGAAGTTTATCCTGAAATATCACTAGACGGTGTTTCTGCTCTAGAAATTAAGCGACCTGTTGCAACGGTTGGGCAAACTGATATTGATGCGATGGTTGCAAAACTAAGAGAGCAAAAGAAAGACTGGGCTGTTGCTGAAAAGGCTTCTGAGAAAGGTGATCGTGTGACGGTTAGTTTTTCTGGTGTCTGTGAAGGCGAAAACTTTACTGATGGTAAGGTTGAGGATTATCCGCTAGAAATCGGTGAAGGAAAGATGATTCCTGGCTTTGAAGATGAAATGATTGGTCTGGAAGCAGGTGCTAATAAAACCTTTGAAATTACTTTTCCTGAAGAATATGGTAATGAGAAATTAGCGGGCAAAGTAACTGAGTTTGAAGTTGAGCTGTCTAAAGTTGAAGTAGCAGCCTTGCCTGAAATTGATGAAGCGTTTATTAAAGCTTACGGTGTAGAAGATGGTTCCTTAGATTCTTTTAATGTAGATGTTAAATCTAACATGGAAAGAGAATTGGCTTTAGGCTTAAAAGGCAAGTTAAAAAATGCAGTGATGGATGAGTTGTATGCAAAAGTACAGATTGCTATTCCTAATGCATTGGTTGACGAAGAAATTAAAAATGTGATGAAGCCTTATGAGGCTAATGTGAAAAAACAGGGTATGAGTCTTGAAGATCTTGACCTGCCAAAAGATATGTTTGAAGGTCAGGCGAAACGTAGAGTAGCTTTGGGTCTTATCTTAGGTGAAATTATTCAGCAGAATGAAATTAAAGTTGATGATGCTAAAGTTAAGTCAACGATTGAAGATATGGCTAGCAGCTATGAAAGACCTGAAGATGTGTTGGAATGGTATTATGCTGATGAGAGTCGCCTAAATGAAGTGAAGCAAATGGTTTTAGAAGACCAGACTGTTTCATGGATTGTTGATCAGGCTAAGGTTTCTGATGAAACGGTTAGTTTTGAAGATGTTATGGAAAAACAACAGCAACAACAATAACAAGGGCTTAACACAAGGTTAAATATGAATCAGTATAATGATTTTAATCAATTGAACTCATCACACATTTCACCGCAGGCAGCGGGTGGATTAGTACCCATGGTGATTGAGCAGACTGCCAGAGGTGAACGTTCTTTTGATATTTATTCACGTCTATTAAAAGAACGAGTTATCTTTCTGGTTGGACAGGTTGAAGATTACATGGCTAACCTTGTGGTTGCTCAGCTATTGTTTTTAGAGTCGGAAAACCCGGATAAAGATATACACTTATATATTAATTCGCCAGGTGGGTCTGTCACCGCTGGGATGGCAATTTATGACACCATGCAATTTATTAAAGCTGATGTCAGCACGATGTGTATAGGTCAGGCTGCAAGTATGGGTTCTTTGTTGTTGACTGCCGGGGCTAAAGGCAAACGATTTTGTTTGCCTCATTCTCGAGTTATGATTCACCAGCCTTTAGGTGGGTTTCAGGGGCAGGCATCAGATATTGATATACATGCCAAAGAGATACTTTTGATAAGGGAAAAGCTTAATAATATTTTGTCTCATCATACCGGGCAGGATGTAAAAAAAATCCAGAAAGATACCGATAGAGATAATTTCTTGAGTGCTCAGGATGCTGTTGACTATGGGCTGATTGATCAGGTTTTAACAAATAGAGAGCCTGTTGAAAGTAAATAATATTGATTATTATAGTAGTTTCCGTATATTCTTTAGTTTTAGTAGTGTGTTATGAGGGCTTGATTTATGAGTAAAGACAAAAAAGGCAGTAAGGATGATGAAAAATTACTGTATTGTTCTTTTTGTGGTAAAAGTCAAGAAGAAGTAAGAAAGCTAATTGCAGGCCCATCCGTTTATGTTTGTGATGAGTGTGTTGAGCTGTGTAATGACATTATTAAGGAAGAGCTAGAAGGGAGTAGTGAGTTTGCTGATGGCGAATTACCAAAGCCTAAAGAAATAAAGGCCGAACTTGATAGTTATGTAATTGGTCAGGAAAGCGCTAAAAAAATGTTGTCGGTAGCTGTTTATAATCATTATAAACGTTTACGTAGCAATACTAAAAAAGGCGATATTGAGTTAGCAAAATCAAATATTTTACTGATTGGGCCGACAGGTTCTGGTAAAACATTATTGGCTGAAACATTGGCGCGCTTACTGGATGTGCCTTTTACTATTGCTGATGCAACCACCTTGACTGAAGCGGGTTATGTTGGTGAAGATGTCGAAAACATTATTCAGAAAATTCTGCAAAAATGTGATTACGATGTTGAAAAAGCAGAAACGGGCATTGTTTATATTGATGAAATCGATAAAATCACCCGAAAATCTGAAAATCCGTCAATAACCAGAGATGTTTCTGGTGAAGGTGTTCAGCAGGCATTATTAAAGTTGATTGAAGGCACTGTTGCTTCAATTCCTCCTCAGGGTGGGAGAAAACATCCGCAACAAGAGTTTTTGCAAGTTAATACAGCAAATATCTTGTTTATTGTTGGTGGTGCATTCTCTGGCTTAGATAAAGTGATTAAGGATCGTACAGAAAAAGGTGGCATTGGTTTCTCGGCAGAAATAAAAACTAAAGATGAAACTAAAAATGTAGGTGAGCTTTTTTCACAGATTGAAGCTGAAGATTTGATTCGATACGGTTTGATACCGGAGTTTGTCGGTCGATTACCTGTTGTTGCAACTTTGGAAGAGCTGGATGAAGAAGCATTGGTTGAAATTTTAACCCAACCTAAGAATGCCTTGATTAAGCAGTATCAGCATTTGTTTGAAATGGAAGGTGCTGAGTTAGAGTTTAGAGAAGATTCATTATTGGCAATAGCACGTAAGTCGATGGAAAGAAAAACGGGTGCTCGAGGCTTAAGGACGATTGTTGAAAATGTTCTGCTCGACACCATGTATGAAATTCCTTCTGCGGAGAATATTAGTAAAGTTGTCGTTGATGAAGGTGTTATCTTAGGTGCTTCTGAGCCTTTATTGGTTTATGAAGAAACTGAACAGAAAAAAGCATAGCTCATAAAACGATTGCACTGTTGTTGTGTAAGTCGTTATTTATGAATAGAAAAAGGAATCTTGCTGGCAAGATTCCTTTTTTTTTGCCTGAAGAAAACCGGGGTGGTGGTGTTTATTGCGTGCTAAGGAGTAAGGGTATTATTGAACCCTCACTCCTGCGGAAGCATATTGAGGAGATTAATTGTTAGATAGCTTTCTTTGTTATCCCCTTGAATTTATAAAATATTCCCCCATATACTCAAATCACAGTACGATTAAAAGAAGGTTCCTTTGATGGAAGAGCTGACAGATTTAAAAAAAATAGATGAATTAATCCCCGTATTACCACTTAGAGATGTTGTGGTTTACCCTCATATGGTTATTCCACTGTTTGTTGGTAGAGATAAATCGATAGATGCAATCGAAGCGGCGATGAATGATGACAAGCAATTATTATTGGTTGCTCAGAAAGAAGCTGACATGGATGAGCCGGGGTTCGATGATCTTTATAAGGCTGGAACGCTTGCTAATATACTGCAGTTATTGAAATTACCAGATGGCACGGTAAAGGTTCTGGTTGAAGGTGAAAAGCGTTGTAAAGTAGAAAAGTATCAAGAGTTTAATGGTTATTTTGCTGCCAAAGTGACTGAAATTTCAGATCGAATTGAAATTTCAGCAAAAGAACAGGAAGTGCTGCAGCGTACAGCAATTAGCTCTTTTGATCAGTATGTGAAGCTTAATAATAAAATACCGCCTGAAGTCTTAAATTCATTGGCAGGTATTGATGATCCAAGTCGTTTGGCTGACACCATAGCGGCACATATGACTTTAAAGGTTGAAGAAAAACAACAAATGCTGGAAATGGACGATATTGTTCAGCGTTTAGAAAGTTTAATGACTTTAATGGAAGGCGAAAGTGATTTGCTGGAAATGGAAAAGCGTATTCGTGGTCGTGTCAAAAAACAAATGGAGAAGAATCAAAGGGAATATTATCTGAATGAGCAGATGAAAGCGATTCAAAAAGAATTGGGTGATATGGATGACGCCACTAATGAAATTGAAGAATTAGAAAAGAAAATCAATGCTGCAGGCATGTCTAAAGATGCCAAAAGCAAAGCGGATGCCGAGTTAAATAAATTAAAGCTGATGTCGCCAATGTCTGCCGAAGCCACGGTGGTGCGCAACTACATTGACTGGATGGTGGGTGTTCCCTGGAAAAAGAAAACCAAGATCCGTCATGATCTAAAGGTTGCCGAAGAGGTGTTAGAGGCAGAGCATTATGGTTTGGATAAAGTTAAAGAGCGGATTTTAGAATATTTGGCTGTTACGCAAAGAGTTAAGAAGTTAAAAGGCCCTATTCTATGTTTGGTTGGGCCTCCAGGCGTTGGTAAGACCTCTTTGGGGCAGTCAATTGCCCGGGCAACTAATCGTAAATATGTGCGTATGGCATTGGGTGGTGTTCGAGATGAAGCTGAAATAAGAGGGCATAGACGAACTTATATTGGTTCTATGCCGGGGAAAATATTACAAAACCTGTCTAAGATAAAAACCAGAAACCCGATGTTTTTGTTGGATGAAATAGACAAAATGGCGGCTGATTTTCGAGGCGATCCTGCTTCGGCTTTGTTGGAAGTGTTGGACCCTGAGCAAAATCATACTTTTGCCGATCATTATTTAGAAGTTGATTTTGATCTGTCTGATGTGATGTTTGTTGCGACAGCGAATACCATGAATATTCCTTCAGCTTTGCTGGATAGGATGGAGGTGATCCGTCTGCCAGGTTATACAGAAGATGAGAAGATTAATATTGCTATGCGGTTTTTAGTCTCAAAACAACTGCTCAATAATGGTCTAAAAGTATCAGAAATTGATATTGCTGAATCAGCAATAAAAAGTATTATCCGGTTTTATACTCGTGAGGCGGGTGTGCGGGGGCTTGAGCGTGAGATATCTAAGATTTGTCGCAAGGTTGTTAAGGGCTTGTTATTAAACCCCAGTAAAGTTAAGGTCGTGGTGACGGAAGAAAATTTAGCTGATTACCTGGGTGTGCAACGGTTTAGCTATGGCTTAGCTGAAGAACAGGATCAAATAGGTCAGGTGACTGGTTTAGCCTGGACAGAGGTGGGTGGAGAGCTGTTAACCATAGAGTCGGTAGTGATGCCAGGAAAAGGTAAGCAATCTGCAACAGGTAAGCTAGGTGATGTGATGAAGGAGTCTATAGAGGCGGCGATGACCGTTGTTAGAAGCCGAGCTCAGATACTAGGCATTGATAATGAGAAGTTTCAAAAAAATGACCTTCATATACATGTGCCAGAAGGAGCGACTCCAAAAGACGGTCCTAGTGCAGGTATAGGTATGTGTACAGCCATTATCTCTGCATTAACTGAAATTCCTGTTAAAGCGAATGTAGCAATGACTGGAGAAATCACCTTGAGAGGTGAAGTGTTACCGATAGGTGGATTGAAAGAAAAGTTACTGGCGGCTCATAGAGGCGGCATTACCACGGTATTAATCCCTTCTAAAAATGAAAAAGATTTAGCTGATATTCCAGAAAATATTAAGCAAAACCTGGATATTAAGCCGGTACATTGGATCGATGAGGTGATTGAGTATGCATTGCAATATATGCCAGTGCCTAGCGATGCTAATGAGGAGAAAGAGGGAGACTCTAAGGTAGCTAAGGCCAATGAAACAAGTAGGATAGCTCATTAGTTAGTTTTTAGGGGTGATAATTGGCTTCTGTAGGCTTCTCTGCAACGATCTGTTGCAGAGCATGCTAATTAATATTCAGAAAAATAGACTGAGATAGTGATGTTTTTGTGATACTTTTTTGATTGATGATAAAAAAACCTTAAATATCGGGCTGTCTGGCAGTTTTTTCCTTGACACTGGGTAAGGGCAATTGTTATAAATAACCCTGTTTGTTTTACAGGTTTGATCTTGGTTTCTTAATGAGACTCATTCTACGAAATTAGCTGGCCCATTTTTATATAATATAATTACAATCACTTTACTTCCTAAGGGGGAAATAATGAATAAATCGGAACTTATTGACGCAATGGCTGACGCATCTGACTTAACAAAAGCGGACGCTGGGCGTGCATTAGATGGCTTTTTAGGTGCGGTAACTGAAGCATTAAGCAATGGTGACTCTGTTGCTTTAGTTGGCTTTGGAACATTTGCTGTAAAAGATAGAGCTGAACGTAAAGGGCGTAATCCACAGACGGGTGCTGAGATTACTATTAAAGCTGCAAAAATTCCTTCATTTAAAGCTGGTAAATCTTTAAAAGATGCTGTAAACTAGATTTCTTTAGTCGGGTGCTTAGCTCAGCTGGGAGAGCATCGCCCTTACAAGGCGAGGGTCGGGG
>Ga0209494_1000151_pt1 | contig 29388 bp, 30 predicted proteins | sample EN1Hudseemescosm_FD_184628 | JGI IMG/M metagenome (GOLD analysis project Ga0209494, IMG submission 184628) | Methane-oxidizing microbial communities from mesocosms in the Hudson Canyon - EN1B Hudson Canyon (SPAdes) (version 2) | ecosystem: Environmental > Aquatic > Marine > Cold seeps | place... | reverse complement strand
TCAGGCTACGTTGTTGAAGGGGTTGAAATAAATACCAATACCAATACCAATACCAATACCAATACCAATACCAATAATATAGCGATTGATTATACCGGCCTTCGAGACGGTGAAAAGTTGTATGAAGAACTATTAATCGGTGATAATATTCAAGGCACAGCGCATCCTAAAATCATGACAGCCGATGAAATCAGTTACCCATGGCCGGAGATGGAGCGAATTCTAAAACAATTTCAAATGGCTTTGGCAGAAAGAGACAGCGATAAGGTTAGAGAATTATTAAAAGAAAATGTTGTAGGGTTTGCCCCGCAATGTGCTAATGAAGACTTGATGGCCGAGCCAGTCAGAGTGAAGCCAATGAGGCCCTTGCCAAGTTTTGAGCCCCGAGTAAAAAAATAAAAAAAGTTTTGGCTTTTATTGCGTATGAATGGGGTACATAAGAATCCGTACGCAATAGCTAAAATTGCAGGCATTAAGCTTTGTGAATCATATAATAGATAACACGGCACAGATTTTCGCTCAGTAATGCCAACCAATCTATACGGCATTAATGATAACTTTCATGCAGAGAACTCACACGTTATTCCGGGACTTATGAGTAGGATCCATGAAGCAAAGATTAACAACGATGCTGAAGTAGTGGTATGGGGTACAGGTAATGCCATGCGTGAGTTTTTGTATGTGGACGATATGGCATCACTTTTCATATTGGGGTTAGATGAGCAGACGTATCAAGCCAACACTAGGCCAATGCTCTCACATATTAATGTAGGCACAGGAGTGGAGACCACTATTCGAAAGATGGCAGAAACAATGAAACAGGGGGTTGGCTACAGGGGTAAGCTTGTCTTTGATACGACAAAACCGGACGGCGCGCCACGAAAATTTCTCGATGTAACTAGGTTGAAACATATGGGCTGGATATATAGTGTAGATTTAAGAGACGGCCTAGACAATACATATAAGGGGTATTTGGAGCGTTTTAAATGAAAATAACTATCGCAGGCATCGGCTACGTCGGTCTTTCAAATGCCATGTTGTTGGCTCAAAAGCATGAGGTGATTGCCCTTGATGTTATCCCTTCAAAAGTTGAACAACTTAATAATAAAATCTCTCCTATTGTAGATTCTGAAATTGAATATTTTCTAGCCAATAAAGATCTTAGCCTTAAAGCAACTTTGGATAAAGAAGATGCTTATAAAAATGCTGACTTTATTATTATAGCCACACCCACCGATTACGATGCTGAGGCCAACTACTTTAATACCTCATCAGTAGAAGCAGTCATACAAGATGTTGTAGAAATTAATCATAATGCGGTTATGGTAATTAAATCAACTGTACCAGTTGGTTATACCCAAAAGGTTAAGGAAAAATTTAACAATAACAATATTTTCTTCTCTCCTGAGTTCTTACGAGAAGGCTCGGCTCTTTATGACAATCTCTATCCATCACGCATTATCGTGGGTGAACAATCAGATAGAGCAAAACAATTTGCTGATTTATTAGTAGAATGTGCAATTAAAGAAGATATAGAAGTTTTGTTTACGAATAGTACTGAAGCAGAAGCGGTCAAACTCTTTAGTAATAATTATCTTGCTATGAGAGTCTCGTACTTTAACGAATTAGACACGTATGCTGAAGTATACGGGCTAGATTCTAAGCAAATCATTGAAGGGGTAGGGCTTGACCCAAGGATTGGATCGCACTATAACAATCCATCGTTTGGTTATGGTGGATACTGTCTACCAAAGGATACCAAACAATTAAGATCTGATTACCAATATGTACCTAATGCACTAATCAGTGCTATTGTTGATTCTAATTCAATTCGTAAAGACTTTATTGCAGATTCAATCATAGCTAATAATCCTAAAGTAGTCGGAATACATCGTCTTATAATGAAAGAGGGAAGTGATAACTATAGAGCATCCTCCATCCAAGGGGTTATGAAGCGTATTAAAGCTAAGGGTATCGAAGTAGTGGTCTATGAGCCCATACTTACTGAGCAAGATGAAAAGGAATTCTTTCAGTCTAGAGTGATTAAAAGTTTAGATGTATTCAAACAAATGAGCGATGTGATAGTGGCTAATAGAATGGTGGGTGAGTTAGATGACGTTAAGGAAAAAGTCTATACTCGCGATTTATTTAATAGTGATTAGGAGGGGGTTCGATCATGGGCTTAAATTATGGTTTTCATCTATTAATGTCGAAAGGCCTGATAGTACGATGAATAAGGTAACAAGAGTAAGTGATCTAAATTCTTTAAACTGGAAGTATTCCATGGGGTTAGGCAAGGCCATCAAACTAACTTATGACAGGTATTAGAAAAATGAATAAATCTCTTGTTATTGTCACCCCAGTTTATGAGGATGTTGAGGCAGCAGTTAAACTGTTTCAGCAATTACGGTTAAACTTTGGCGATCAGATTTATATTGTAGCAGTTGATGACGGGTCTATAAAATGCCCAATAAGTTCTATGGATATAGAAGGTGTAGGTATCCAAGGTGTTGTTCTTAAACTTAAGCACAATGGTGGTCATCAAAAGGCGATTGCAATTGGCCTCAGTTATGTTGCTGATAAGTTACATGATTTTCACCACGTGGTGGTTATGGATTCAGATGGTGAAGATACGCCCGAGTCAATTAAGTCTTTAATAGAAGTTCTCGATTCCACAGGCTCAGATATAGTTGTTGCTAAAAGAAAAAAAAGAGTGGAGACATTGAAATTTCGCGCCTTCTATATTGCTTATAAATGGATATTTAAATTACTTTCTGGGAGAGAGATAAGTTTTGGTAATTTCATGGTGCTAAAACTAGTATCTCTTAAAAGATTAATAACTATGCAGGAAATATGGTTACATACAGCTGGATGTGTACTCATGTCCAAATTGCGCATAGGCTTTTGTGAACTAGATCGAGGTGTTCGATATTCAGGACAAAGCAAAATGAATTTTGTGGGTTTGGTTTTACATGGTTTTAAAGGGCTAATGGTTTTTGCAGAAGATGTTTTAGTAAGGGTGGGGATTGCTTGTGCATTAGTAGCAAGTATGTCTGTTATAGGTATTGTTATTGCTGTATCTCTAAAAATGTTCGGTTTTGCAACTCCTGGATGGTTTTCTATCGTGTCAGGTATTTTGGTACTAGTATTTATGCAGACAGGGGCGCTTACACTAATGAGTCTGATGATGACAGGCGTAATGAAATCGGGGGGGATGCAACCTATTGATTACAATCAATTTATTAAAGAGGTGCAACAGGCTAAATGAATAAAGAGTTTCACAGATACATTTTTAATGGAGCGTTCGCTACTCTAATTCACTATAGCGTTTTAATATTTAATGTAGAAGTTATTAAGTTTGATTCTATAGGGTTTTCAAACGCTGTTGCTGCAATTTTTGGTATATCCGCCTCATTTATAGGGAGTAGGTTTTTTGTTTTTAAAAATAAAAATAATTCACTCATTAACCAATTGACAACCTTTTTGGTACTCTATGGGCTAATTGCAACAATGCATGGATTACTCCTATATTGGTGGACTGACGTGCAGGGGATGAACTACCATGCGGGTTTTGTTCTAGCAACAGGATTGCAAGTGTTGTTGAGCTATTGGGGGAATAAAAAATTAGTGTTTAAGTCATCATGAAGATAAAAAAATCAGTAATTGCAACATTATCATTTCTAATCATATTCTTTGTTACCTATTATATACATATAAGTTTTTTAAGAGTGAATGTTGTATTCTATAGCGCTATTTTTGATGGAATAGTTGCAACATGTATTTTGGCAATTAGTCTTTATATGATGCCATATTTTAATGTATTTAATGTATTTGAGAAAATACAATTCCTGATGATAATGCTACTTATTTCTTATGCATTATCTATTTCTATTCCAACGGTCATTGATCGATCATTATCGTTCTATATTTTGGAAAAGATACAGCAGAATGGGGGCGGCGTGCGATTAACTAGTATGGAAGATATATTTACTAAAGAGTATATGGTGGAGCATCGTTTAATTGATATACGTATTACAGAGCAGCTAGAGTCAGGAACAATTAAGGTTCTTGATAATTGCGTGTTGCTAACAGAGAGAGGAAAGATGTTATCTACTTTCAGTCGATTCTTTAGAAAGAATTTTTTACCAAAACATCGACTAATAGATGGGAAATATACAGATGATTTAGTGGACCCATTTAGTAAAGGCATGGCTAATTATGGTTTTCAATGCAAACAGCCTTCATAAGCTATGATTTTTAGAATGAATAAGAATAATTACATACATATATTTATCTTGGTCGTTTTAACATTTGTTGTTATTTACGAATCAAAAAAGTCTTGCACTAGAATGTACGCAAATATAAAGGAACTAACACTAACCACATTAAAGGAAAGGAAGGAAGCAAAATACAATCATATGGGCTATTCGTTTGTTAAGGAAATAGTTGACTCCATTACAGATAAAAGACTAATGCCTTTTCTTCAGTATAGCTATTATGATTATGGTGTCAGAACACTCATAGAGGGAACAAGGAGTAATATTAGCAAGGATATGATTGTGGTTATTGGATTGGATGATATTCTTAAAAATAGGGATGGGTCCAGTTTGAAGTGTAAAACAATACTTGCTAAAACTGTTACTACAATAAAATGTATTATGCCCGATGAAGAGTACCATGTGACTGGTATTAAGTTTTTAAATAAGTTGGTAAATAATGGTCGTTACAAGGTGAGTTTTTTAGATAATAAAGAAGTTGTTAGAGAGTTTTATTTTTCATCTGAAGATCTAATTAATACGGGAAAGATAGGGGGCCTACTCAAGATGCCTTCTAAATTAACCAATTATTATGAAGTTATTGATAATACTACTATCAATAACAAGCATGAGTTTACTGTGGTAGTTGAAGGTGATTCTATAGCAAATTTTATTATTACAGGACATACAAAAGACATAGGCAGTCATTATATTTTAAAATGGGACGAGGCTGATGCAAGGAATTATTTTGCAATATCTAAAAATATAGTTAGTGACAATGGAGAAATAATTAAAACTAGTATCAAGCAGGCAGTTAATCAGGTGATGTTTTAAAATGATTTCTTTAATACAGGTTTTGTTTATGTTGTTTGTTCCGCTTCTAAGTGGTTATGTGTTCACAAGAAGTACAGGTGTCTCCTTGTGTATGCAGTGGATAAGTGGCTTGCTTATAATTGCAAGTATTACAATTTCATTACATGGTTATGGCGTCGAGAAAAGCATAACTTTTGCTTTGATTTATTGCTTATCTATTGTGGGATTGATTTTCTGCATAAGGAATATTTTAGTTTTAGGTTTAGCAAGAAGTACTTGTTATCTTAGAGAATCATTATTTGGGATAAGTATTGCAGATTTTCTTCTTTTCTCTGGGATATGTTTGTTTGTATTAGAATCTATTTCTTCTATTGCCAGAGAGCCGTTAATAGCGGGCGATGCCTTAGCATATTGGTATGCTAAGGCTAAATTTCTTTATACGTGGGAGGAATTAAGAGTATTTCCAACTTTATCATATCCAAATTTAGGTAGTGCAATCTGGATGTTAGGTATGAATTTTTCTGATGGTGCTGAACATGTAGGAAGATCTTTTTTCCCAATAATAATAGCATCTATTTTTATTGCACAATGGAGTTTATTAAAGAAAGAATTTCCTGTAAAAAGTCGCGTATTATTAACGCTCTCATTACTTCTCGTATATTTTTTTATAAACACAATTACAAATAAATTTGGAGGCGAATTTACGTATGTTTATTCAGGGTATATGGATTGGATGGTTGGGGCCTTGCCTGCAATGGCATATATTTTTTTAATCGTAGAACTATTTAAAGGTAATAGAGGCCGAGTAGATTGTTGTTATTATAAGTTTAACCTAATAAGATTATCTTTATTGTTCTTTATCATTGCTTGCGCAGCACTAGTAAAAATGGAAGGTTATGTGTTGAGCATAATATATATATCTTCATATCTAGGGCTTGCTTTTATTATAAATAAGGAAAATTTTATTTATAATAAGTGGAATATATTTATTGCTATATTGGTCGCAGTTTTTATATCATCATTATATATGCAAACTATTTTTTTTAATGGTATTGAGTTTGAATTGGCTCAAAAATTTGAATTCCCTGGTGTACAAGTCTGTTTTGAAAGAATCCCGATTATAATAGAATATTTTGTTAAGCAGGCGTATCGTGATATTGAAGTTATATTACCATTTATAATTGCCACTATTATCTTGTTTAGGTTGAAAGAAGATTTTATTATTGTGGCAATATTTACTCCAGTTATTTTATATTATGGTTTTATGACCATAACATATACATTAACAACGGCGACTTTGGATTGGCATTTGGCCACATCATTTGAAAGGTTATTTTTTCAAATTAGTTACATGTATGTGTTTGGTGGAATGCTATTCTTTTTTGTTGGTTTTTCATCAATCTATAAGAAATAGTAATAAATTTATTTAATCTGTAATGTATATGGAATATATTTATGTCAAAACTTCATTCATGTAAAAGAATAATGCTGTTAGTGGGTGCAAGCATGAAATGGATGTTTTTTAAGTACTTTTAAGGAATAACAAAATAACTTCAAGATTGTTAAGAGGTGGCATGAAAAGAATATTAATAACTGGTGGCGCAGGGTTTATTGGCAGTCACTTATGTGAAGTGCTGGTGAAAGATGTGAATAATATAGTTGTCTCATTAGACAATTACTCAACTGGCAGCAAAGAAAACCATATTCATGGTGTAGAGTACATAGAAGGTAATACCAAAGATATTGAATTACTTATTAATTTTTATCCTGATGTAATTTACCATCTTGGTGAGTATTCTAGAGTTGAGCAAAGTTTTGAAGATATTGAGAGCGTTTGGAGTTCAAATAAGGATGGGATTTTTCCTGTCTTACAATTTTGTAGAAAATGTAATTCAAAATTGGTTTATGCAGGCAGTAGCACCAAATTTGGCGATGGCGGCTTGGGTCGTTCACAAAGCCCATATGCTTGGACTAAAGCATCAAATACAGAACTTGTTGAAAACTATGGGGATTGGTTTAAGGTTCCGTATGCTGTAGTTTATTTTTATAATGTCTATGGAGGTAGAGAGATTTCATCTGGTAAATATGCCACTTTGATAGCATTATTTATTGAAAAATACAAAAATGGGGAGCCATTGACTGTTGTTAGTCCTGGTACACAATTAAGGAATTTCACACATATTAATGATATTATTTCAGGATTGATTTTAGTTGGAGACAAAGGGTATGGGGATAATTATGGGATAGGTTGCTCTAAGTCTTTTTCAATAATAGAAATTGCCCAAATGTTTGGGTCAACAATTAAGATGCTGCCTGAAAGGCAAGGCAATAGGCTTGGTGCTGAAGTTGTATGTAACAAAACAAAAGAGCTTGGTTGGTGTGAAACTCTTTCTGTTGAAGAATATATAAAAAGTATTAAAATTAAAGTAGGTCAAGAAAATGTCAAAAGTAGTTAACAAGCCAGCAGTATTTATTCTAGATGTAGATGGTGTAATGACAACAGGGCAATTTTTATACTCCAAAGATGGAAAGCAAATGAAAGTTTTTGGTCCAGATGATAATGATGGGCTGGGACTTTTAAGTACTCATATTGAAATTAGATTTGTTACTGGAGATAGAAAAGGTTTTTCCATTAGTCATAAGAGGGTTAAAGAGGATATGGAATTTGATCTTGATCTTGTCAGCACTATAAAAAGAATTGAGTGGATTAGGGAGCGTTACAACCCAAAAGAAGTGATCTATATGGGGGATGGTATTTTTGACCATTATGTTATGAAAGAAGTTGGATATTCTATTGCACCCGCTAATTCAGACAGAATGGCAAAAGCAAGTGCTGATTATGTAACGGAGCGGTCAGGTGGAGATCGAGCTGTGGCTGAGGCGTGTTTACATATTATGAAGAAGTTTTATAAAGCCTATGAGCCTGACAGGATGCCAGCTGATCAACTTGATTTAGGTGAGTGGACTGTATGATTCTTCGGCAACGTTTAGAAGGTTTTAAGCTAGGCAGGTGTTGTACACTTTTGGGTGTTGGTCCAATGAGTAAGAATTGTGTTGATGCGTCTATTGAATTAGCAGAGCAATATAAAACACCACTTATGTTAATTGCTAGTAGAAGGCAGATTGATTCAGAACAGTTTGGTGGTGGTTATGTAGAAAACTGGACAACAAAACAGTTTGCGGACTATGTAATAGAGAAAGACATAAATCAAAATATAATTATAGCAAGAGACCATGGCGGGCCGTGGCAGAATGAACTTGAGAAAAGCCAAAGCATGAATTTAAAAGATGCAATGCAATCTGCAAAAGACTCATATCGTGCAGATATTGATGCTGGCTTCCATATGCTCCATATTGATCCGAGTGTGGATATCCATTCTCAGCCCAACGTTGATCAAGTTCTAGAAAGAATCTATGAATTGTATGATTTTTGCTGGTCATATGCTCAAAATAAAAATCAAGATATTATCTTTGAGATCGGTACAGAGGAGCAGAGCGGGGGTAACAACACGCTGGATGAATTAGAATACACGCTTGAAAATATGCGTAAATTTTGCAAAATTAATAAAGTTCCATTTCCAATGTTTATAGTTATTCAGGCTGGAACTAGGGTAGTGGAAACTAAAAATATTGGTTCATTTGACACACAAGTACGAGTCAAAAATGAACTCCCTCCAGAAATTCAAATTCCACAAATGGTTGGTGTTTGTAATAAATATGGAATCTATATGAAGGAGCATAATGCAGACTACCTTTCAACAGAGTCATTAAAGTGGCAACCACGGTTAGGAATACATGCTGCAAATATAGCACCTGAATTTGGTGTGGCCGAAACAAAGGCGTTTATTAATATATTAGAGAGAAATAATCAAAATGATCTTTTAGATGAATTCTTGCGTATATCGTATGATTCAAGAAAATGGGAAAAGTGGATGCTAAATGACACAAATGCAAGCGATAGAGATAGATCCGTTATTGCAGGACATTATGTTTTTTCATCTGATGAATGCGTTGCACTCAAATCGGAAGCTAGAAATAGAATTAAGGGATTTGATGGATATTTAAAAAGTAAGGTGAAAGAGAGTATTTTTAGATATATAAACGCTTTTAATCTGACATAGTCTTATGAAGAAAACCGCAACTATAATCTTAAATAGAAATCTACCAGAAGAAACTAATACATTGGTAGAGGATTTAATGAGGCTTAATGATGACTTTACAGATATCTTCGTTGTTGAATCTGGATCAGATAAAGATAATATTTCTAAATATTGTACATGGCATGTAGATACTGAAGAAATAACTAAGAATGGCATGCGTTATTCGAGAGGTATGAACTATGGTCTATTGCAGTTATGGACTAGTGGTGACTGGAAAAAATATGATTCATTTTTTTTGATAACTAATGATACGAAATTCCCAAACAATCAGAGTACCATTAAACTTCTCCAGGAATTAGTAATAGAAAATCCAAGAGTAGGCATCGTTTCCCCTTGTTCTGATGCATGGGCTGAAAAAGATTTAATTGGTACCAACTCATTAAAATACTTTTGGTTTATTCATAATAATGCTTATTTTTTTCGCAAAGAGCTGGTGGAGCAATTAATAAATACAGATGATCCGTCATATATGGATTTTTTATTTGATGGTAATAATTTTAGGGGATATTTGTCAGAAAGTGAAATCATTGCTAAAGCCTATGCAAATGATTGGGCTGCAGCAATTACAACCAAAGTATATTCAGAGGAAGATGAGTCTTACTTGTTGAATAAAAGTAAACAAATAAAGACTGAATCCTATGATGAAAATTTACAGCTTTATGTTGATGAAGGTTTGAAGTGGGCTAAGAAAAAATATGGATTTAATAGTAGGTGGCAGATGATGCAATATTCAAAATTATTCTATGACAAATTTTTTGAATTTTATCCAGAAGATAAGAAATATAAAATATAGGAATATTTAATGCAAGTAATCGAAAAACCATGGGGTAAAGAAGAGGTAATAGAGATTAACGATCGTTATATGATGAAAAAACTTACGATGTGGAAAGGGCATCGTTGTAGTCTTCAGTATCATAATCATAAGCAAGAAACCATTTATGTTTTAAGCGGTCAATTACTCATTTTTTCAGGTCCTAACAAGAATGAATTAACATCACGTGTTTATTTTGAAGGCGAATCTATTACCTTATTGCCTGGTGTCGTTCATCGTATGGAAGGTGTTGAAGATAGTATCTATTTAGAGGCCAGTACTCCTGAAATGGATGATGTGGTTCGGTTAGTAGATGATTATTCGCGTGTGGGTAAATGAGTTACCGTGTGTTTATACCAACAGCAGGAGTCGGATCGCGTCTGGGTAATCTAACTAAATATATTAATAAGTCATTGGTCAGTATTGCTCATCGGCCAACTATATCGCATTTAATTGAGCAGTTTCCAGGTGACTGTGAGTTTGTTATTGCACTAGGGTATAAAGGGAATTTAGTAAGAGAATTTTTAGAATTAGCTTATCCAAAGCGTAAATTCTATTTCGAAAGTGTTACGCCCTATGAGGGTATAGGTTCAGGTTTAGGGTTGAGTTTACTCAGTTGTAAAGAGTATTTACAAGAACCTTTTGTTTTTGTTTCATGTGACACCTTGGTAAAGGGGAGGATTAGTCCACCGGATCATGATTGGATGGGGTATGCGCAGGTTAATGATCTATCCCACTATCGCACACTACAACTAGACGGTGATTGTGTTAAAGGAATTTTCGAAAAGGGTGTGGTTAAGGAGAATATTCACGCATACATTGGCCTCTCAGGCATTAATGATTACAGAACATTCTGGGATGTTATGGGTTTTGGCACGAGCAGGGTCATTGAACAGGGTGAGTCTTTTGCTCTTAGGGATATTGTTGCTAATAATGAAGTTGCAGCATATGGTTTTACTTGGTTTGATGTTGGTGTTCCTGAGGCGTTAGATTTAACTAGAATAGCGTATCGTCAACCAGATGAACCGAATATTTTAGAAAAGGAAAATGAAGCCATCTGGTTCGTTGATAATGAGGTGATAAAGTTTTCAGATGATAAGCGTTTTATTGCGAATCGTGTGTCGCGGGCCGAAGAATTAAAGGGGTTTGTTCCTGAAGTTTACGGACATAGAGAGAATTTATATTGCTATTCCAAAGTGGATGGGCGTGTTCTTTCGGAGGCAATTACTATTCCACTATTTGATCGCCTTATGAGTCACTGTCAAGATTTTTGGGTCACTTGTGAATTAAGTGAGGTGCAGTCGTCAAATTTCAAGAAAAGGTGTTTGCGATTTTATAAAGATAAAACTTTGGAACGAGTTCAACTTTTCTATCAAAATTTTAATAAAACTGATGGTATGGAGTTGATTAATGGTGAAAATCAACCTTTGTTGAGTGAGTTACTCGACTCAATAGATTGGGATTGGCTGGGAGAGGGGCTTGCAGGGCGGTTTCACGGTGATTTTCATTATGAAAACATCCTTTGGTCTGAAGTAGAAGATAAGTTTACATTTCTTGACTGGCGACAAGATTTTGGCGGTGACTTAACGGTAGGAGATATTTATTATGATCTTGCAAAATTGATGCATGGATTAATCGTGAGTCATGAATTAATTGCAAAAGATCAGTTTCTAGTGATATGGAATGAAAAAGAAATTAATTACGATCTTCATCGAAAACAAATATTGGTTGAATGTGAACTTCGTTTTAATAGTTGGCTAAAACTGAATGGATATGACTTGAAAAGAGTAAGAGTTTTAACTGCTTTAATTTATTTAAATATAGCAGCATTACATCATCATCCATACTCTTTACTTTTATATGCATTGGGAAAAAAGATGTTAGGGAATGTATTGTGTTATGAAGAGAATTAGTAGAGAAAAAGATGTTATTAATGGTTGTAAAGATTTAGAGTATTTATACCAATTTGATGATTTTCCTGTATTTATGGGATGTGTGAGTCAGTCTAGTGAAAAAGATATTTCATTTAATATGCGATGGGAGATTTCTAAAGCCTCTGGTATGATTCAACTAAACCCCTTGTTGCCCTTAGATGTTTTATATCCAGAATCTCATGGGTCTGGGAATGTTGGGAAGATGTGGCTAGAACACCATAAGGAGTTTGCAAAGTTTATTCAAAAAGAAATGCCGACATCTGTATTGGAGATAGGTGGGGCGCATGGTATTTTAAGTAGAGAATATAAAAATAAAAATCTAATTGATTGGACAATATTAGAACCAAATCCATCGCCTGCTGAAGGTGTAGATACGCCATTTATTCAGGGTTTTTTCGATGATACTTTTACTTTTGATCGCGAAATAGACACCATTGTTCATTCACATGTTTTTGAACATGTTTACTATCCGAATGATTTTGTTAGTCATATTTCAACTTTTTTAAAAGAAGGGCAAAAGCTAATTTTTAGTATTCCAAATATGGAAGAGATGTTAAAAAGAAAATACACAAATTGTATTAATTTTGAGCATACAGTGTTTATTACACAACCTTATATAGAATATCTATTGTCAAAATACGGTTTCAGGAATGTTGCAAAGCAATATTTCAAAGATGACCACAGTATTTTTTATGCCTATGTAAAAGACTCTAGTGTTGATGTGGTCAATCTTCCCGATGGATTATATGAGCATAATAAAAAAATATATTTAGATTATGTAGAGTATCACAAATTACTTATCAAAGACCTTAATAAAAAAATTGAAAAAGTTGATGCTAACCAGTCGATATATTTATTTGGCGCACATGTTTTTGCACAATATCTAATTGAATTTGGACTTAATACAGATCGCATTGTCTGTTTACTAGATAACGATCAAAATAAGCAGGGAAAAAGACTTTATGGTACTAATATGATGGTCAGATCACCGAAAGTTATTAAAGAAATTGAAAATACAATTGTTATCCTTAAGGCCGGCGTATATAACGATGAAATCAGGAATGAGATTTTAACCAACATTAATTCCTCTACAATATTTTGGGAGTAGAGAGATATTGTATAAAAAAATAAGTGCTATAACTATTGCCGATGCTTTAACCAAGGGAGTTGGCTATTTATTGCTCCCGTTGTATTTAGGCTTAATGCCTCAACAAGAATTTGGTGAGTTTAGTTTTATTTTTAGTTCTATAGCCCCATTTTCTCTAGTTATTACCTTGAGCTTATATATACCATTTATTCGTACTTTCTGTGAAGATAAGTCTAATAATTCTTCACGTAGTGAACTTGTTTCAACTGTATTTAATAGTTTATTCATTTGGTTGATTATTATCGATTTTATATTACTATTGGTAAAACCATTTTTTATTAATACTTATATAAATTATTTTAATATTACATATTTTGCAGATGAAAAATATTATCTAGTATTGATGTTGGTAAATACGGGTGCTATTCTTTTGTATTGTTATTCTTTATTAATGTCTAGAAAGAATACATATGAAATCATTATATTCATGCTGGTAAGATTTATATTTGTTTCAGGCAGTAGTTTAGCTTTTGTTTATTTTGATTTTTTGGGCCATGAATCAGTTCTTAATAGGTTATTTGGTATATTTGTTGCTGAATTTTTTGTTGCCTTTTCATATGTATTTGTCTACGTGAGGCCATATGTTTCTTTAAAGATAAATTTTTCAATATTAAAAGATCAATTAATAATCGCTTGGCCCTTGGTTCCGTCAGGGTTGATTGGGCTTTTTTTAGTTATTATTGATAGAGGATTAATAGCGGAGCACCATGGTTTAAAGGAGCTTGCCAGTTATAACCTATCCATGATGGCGCTAGTACCCCTTCAAATGTTAATGTCAGCAACTCAAGTGGCTTGGGCACCACATATATTTTCATTAAATAGTGCTCAGGAGGCGATGAAACAAACAATAAGAATAATAAAAATAGCATTTTTTATTATGATTGTTGGTGCAGTCTTCTTATCACTACTTATTTATCTTGCATTGCTCTATAGTTTTATTGGCTCTGAATATAGCGTAGTTCCAGAAATTATTTTATATTCATCTATTGGCGTTATTGCTTCAGTGTTAACTCATTTTAATAGCAATATGTTCGTTCACCTAAAGAAGACTGGCTATCAGCTTGGCATAGGACTTTTGATTCTTGCAATAAACTGGAGTATTAATATAGCTCTTATTGCTGATTATTCATTCATTGGAGCTGCTATAGCTGCGGGACTTGCGAATGTAATTGGCTTAATAGTGGGGATTGTAATTTTGAATAAATTAGTGAATAGATCGACACAGAAAGTTGTAGCCTAATTATATTTATACAGGTGTGAGTTACGCGATATATGTAATGCCTGTCAAGCTTAAAATACATTCTTAAAAATTCAAAATAAAAATGATGATAAGAGCGGGGTTAATAGGATTAGTAATTAATGGACGTCTCAATATCAAATGTTTTAGTGTATGTATGATCTGATTTGTTATTCGAAGTATAGCATTCATAATCTATGATACAAAGGTACTAGCATGTAGAAGGAAGCACATCCTTTGATAATAAAAGTCCAGATGAAGCTATAAACAAGTGCACCACTTTTTTTGCTAAAGTTTGTTTTTAGGATCCTAGTACAAGCTAGCGGTATAAATCACGGGGTAGTTAATGCCTATGGCTCCCGAGATTGTCTTGCATCCGCGCGCATGTGAGTTACATCATTGGAAGCTCTGTGATACTACATTAAATGAGTTGACAGCTTTTCGGATATGATTACTGATCCTCTCAGGCGCTTCGCACTTAGGATATCCTGAATCACCTAACCTAATGAGGCTCCTCGCTTTCCTTTCCATTGATGGCAGCGGAAGTAATCAATTAAGATGTTATTACCATTACATGTGCTCGTGATGAGCATGAAATAATGTTTGGATGATTTTTTAGTTCAAACTAACTTACTAAAAATATAGCAATTTATTTTCCATGGATAAAATTACTGTTTTTGCCAATTTTTTCATAAATACAGAAGAAAGATTTATGAGAATGAAAGATTCTTTTAAATCGATGTCTGAAATTACTGTGGATCGTTGGGTAATAAATATTAGAGGGCTATATTCAGATGAAGCCATACTTTTTTTTAACTCAAATTTAGATAATGCTGTATTGTTTAGTCTGGACAGTGGCAATTGGTTTTATGATTCCCTACAGATGTCAACATATATCAGAACAAATTATATATTAACATGGTTGGAGGATACTATATGTCTAAAGCCATTAGTTGTAAATCACATTGTTTCAGAAATGAGTGCTAATGCTGTTGATATTCTATGCCCTACATATTGGTGTGACGGATATTCGAAGCGAAGGTACGAAGGCGTGACCGAGTTATATAACGGCACGAATATTGATTTTTTTAATCACACTATTAAGAATAATTTCGAAGTCCAAAACAATAAGTACAACATACAGTCATATATTATTGGTTATATGGCTATTATAAATATAGATTTGTTTGAAAGAGTATTGTTGGACAATGGCGGTAAAAGTAGGTGGAGTAAATCTACTCCTTTTGCTTTTGAGAAGGCTCCTTATGATGTTGATTGGTTGCCATTGAAGAGAGGAGTACCGCATATCGAAATATTTGCTTCTATTGACGATAATCTTTGTGTTCCAGGGAGTTGTTTGCAAGATAGAGGGTTGTATCCAATTAGAGAAGTTAGAGATTCTTATGCGTTTGATAGAAGGACCTTTTTCAAAAAGGTATATGACAAACTGAATATAAAAATAATCTTTAAATTATATAGGATATTGGTAAATGTTTTTAGTGTCCCAATTCCCAATAAAATAGATTATTTGTCATCCTTTTCTCTATTCAGTAAAAATAAAAAAGGTCAAAGTTCAGATATGTCATATGATTATATTGATTATATTTTAAGTTTAAATTTGAATGTAGATAAGGTTTTTGAATATGGGTCTGGGGAATCTCAAGAGTTTTTTGCAAATATGTGTAGTGAATTATTTTCTGTTGATCATGATAAATCTATATATTTAAAACGAATAAATGATGGCGTTCTTGATAAAAATATTGTCTATAATATTGTCGAGCCAGAAGCTATAGATAGATCTAAGTCAGATGCTACATGCGAGTTTGAATCTGACATATTTAAAGGATATAGTTTTGATTCTTATGTGAACTCTATTGATAAATACCCGGATGATTATTTTGATATTATTATAATTAATGGGGTTTCACGAATAGGATGTTTATCGAAATGTATTCATAAAGTAAGAAGAAATGGTTTAATTATTATTAATAACACAAATAAAGAAACTGTGAAATTTTGCAGGGATTATTCGGAATTTTTTGAGAGTACTGCCTTCGTGAGTGGGGTTGTAAAAGGATCTATTGTTAAACAAGACTCATCAATATCTGTTCGGAAGTGATTTTAAAACTTACTAATGAGATTATAAATGTTTAAATTTGCATTAATTGGCTGTGGTCGAATCGCTAAACGGCACTCGGAGCTACTTGGTTACAGTCAGATTGAGGGTGCACAACTATGCGCCGTCTGTGATTCTGAACTTGGAAGGGCAGAAAAGATTGGTAATCAATTCCAAGTTCCTGCTTATGCAGATATGAATGAAATGATGAGTAAAGAACACGTAGATGTTGTTGTAGTATTAACACCATCAGGATTGCATGCAGAGCATGTCATTAATTTATCTAGATATGGAAAACATATCATGGTTGAGAAGCCTATGGCATTAAGTATAGAAGACACAGAAAAAATGATTTACGCATGTGATGAGAATAATATTAAATTATTTGTAATTAAGCAGAATCGTTTTAATGTCCCAGTCGTAAAATTAAGAGAGGCATTGGATGCTGGTAGATTTGGAAAATTAATCTTGGGCACAGTGAGAGTTAGATGGGCAAGGCATCAAGCTTATTATGACCAAGATCCATGGAGAGGAACTTGGGATATGGACGGAGGGGTATTAACAAATCAAGCTAGTCATCATGTAGATATGCTTGAATGGATGATGGGCGATGTTGAAAGTGTTTTTGCAAAGATGACTACAGCACTGGCTGATGTGGAAACAGAAGATACAGCTATTGTCACTATTAAATTTAAAAATGGCGCGCTTGGAATTATTGAGGCAACAACCGCAACAAGGCCGAAAAACCTAGAAGGGTCAATATCAATTTTAGGTGAAAATGGAACCGTTGTAGTTGGTGGGTTAGCAGTGAATGAAATGCAAACATGGGTTTTTGAAGATATACAAGATGGGGATTCAGAGGTCTTACAAGAGTTCTCAGTCAACCCTCCAAACGTATATGGTTTTGGTCACCAGGCTTATTATGAGCATGTAGTAGACTGTATAAAATCTGGCAGTGCAAATTTAGTAGATGGATTACAGGGCCGCAAGAGTATAGAACTAATTAGTGCAATTTATGAATCTGCTGAAACTGGAAAAGAAGTATTTTTAAAATTTCGACCCAAACATTGTCGATTGGGGCAAAAAAGTTAAAATGAATTTAAAATCTATTAGTGTTAGAAATGTAGATTTTGGTAACGATGTAACCATTGTTGAACCAGTGAATTTATATGGTTGTTCGATTGGCAATAATTCTTTCGTTGGGCCCTTTGTAGAAATTCAAAAAAATACAACAATTGGAAAAAATACAAAAATACAATCACACTCTTTTATCTGTGAGCTTGTCAGTATCGGAGATGAATGTTTTATTGGTCATGGAGTGATGTTTATAAATGACTTGTTTTCTGAAGGCGGTCCGGCAAATAGAAATAAAGATTTTTGGAAAAATACAAAGATCGGAAATAATGTCTCTATAGGAAGTAATGCAACAATCCTTCCTGTTGAAATTTGCGATCATGTTGTCATTGGAGCGGGTGCTGTTGTGACAAAAAATATTTTTGAATCAGGGGTTTATGTAGGAAATCCTGCTAAAAAAATAAAGGAAATCAATGGTTAAGTTTTTAGATTTAAAATCTCAATATCAGAGTATCAAACCAGAAATTGACAAAGCCATTCAGAGTGTTATTGAAAATTCTGCTTTTATTGGTGGGGAGCATGTTGCTCAATTTGAGGGTAGTTTTTCTAATTATGTAGGGACAGATTACTGCATCGGTGTAGGTAATGGTACAGATGCGCTTGAAATTGCTATTGAAGCGCTTAATTTGCCAAAAGGCAGTGAGATTATTGTGCCTGCTAACAGTTTTATAGCAAGTGCCGAGTCAGTTACTAGAACAGGTCATAAGATTGTTTTTTGTGATCCTAATTTGGATAATTATACGATCAATATTGAGGAGGTAGTAAGCAAGATAACATCGCAAACAACCGCAATCATGGTTGTGCATCTTTATGGTCATCCATGTGATATGGACCCGCTATGCGACATCGCCAAGCAGCATAATTTGAAAATTATTGAGGATTGCGCGCAGGCGCATGGTGCTGAGTACAAAGGGAAAAAAGTAGGGTGTATTGGTGATGTTGGGTGTTTTAGTTTTTACCCAGGAAAGAATTTAGGGGCTTATGGCGATGGCGGGGCAATTGTTAGTAATAATGAGGCGTTAGCAATTAAATGCAGAATGATCGCTAACCATGGGCGTATTGATAAATACACTCATGAGTTTGAAGGGAGAAACTCTCGATTGGATGGATTGCAGGCTGCTATTTTGGATGTAAAATTAAGACATCTTGATGAATGGACGACAAAGAGAATAAAAGTAGCAGATTATTATTTGAAAAATTTAAAAGGTATTGGCGGCATAATTTTACCCAAAAAAGAGTGGTGGGCCAAACAAGTTTATCATTTGTTCGTGATACGTACAAAAAACAGAGACGAACTTAAGCAATATTTAAAAGAAAATGGTGTGAGTAGTGGCGTTCATTACCCGACATCCTTACCTAATTTAGTAGCGTATAAGTATATGAAACAGAGAGAACAAAGGCCGCTAGGAGATGAGAATAATCACCAGTTATTGAGCTTACCTATTGGGGAACATATAAGTGCAAATGATTCGGAAATTGTTGTAAATAGGATTGTGGAGTTTTTTAGTGAAAAAAATAGTTTATTTTGATAAAAACATTTCAGATGCAACCTTTAAATTGGCAGTTCGAGAGAAGAATATTGTCAAAGGTATAAGAAAGCATAATGACTATGTTGATGGCGTTTTTGATGCGTTTGAAAAGCAAGGATATGAAGTTGTATTGAATTATCGAACAAGCTTTTTATTTTACCAAAGAGCATTCAGAACGAATGATTTATTAAGATTTTTTCGAAAGGTTTATAGTTTTATATTTTCAAAGTTTGACCAATATTTTCTTAATAAAGTTCTACAAGATGATGTGAAAAATACCAATGCATCTATTTATTTTACAGAATTGAATCATGTTATATCCCCAAAGACTTTGCATGTTTTCAGGGAACAAGGTATTAAAACTATAGAGTGGTTTGGCTTGTTTCCATTTCAATTCAAGGAAGATGATAATGTATTAAAGTCTGTACCATATTTTGATCTTATCCTCTCCCCTTGTGATATTTTTCATCTTTTTAATGATGAACTTAAACCTTCAAGGTTTTTAGAAATATTTCCAGCCTATAATCCTAAAACAGTTAAAAAGATTGAGTTGGTGGGTTCTGAAGTAGATAAGTATAGCTATGATGTAGTGTTTATAGGTTCTGTAGCTAAGATACATTCAAACAGGTGGGATATATTGGAATTACTGGCAAATACGTATGATAATTTTGTTTTTTTTGGGTATGCTGTGGAGCAAGTCCCAAGTCAATATACTTTTATAAAGAAATACAAGGGTGCTATTTGGACGGATGAATATGTGAAGGTAATTAATGGCTCGAAAATAATATTAAATCTTTTTTTAGACGACTATAGCAAGGTTAAAAGTGGAGTCAATCTAAGGACATTTGAGATACCCGCCTGCCAGGCATTTGAGTTGTCTCAGTATATTCCAGGTCTTGAGAATTTTTTTGAAATTGGCAAGGATATTGAAACTTTTAAAGATAATAATGAATTAATAGAGAAAATAGATTTTTTCTTGAAAAATGAAAAGGAAAGAAAAATTATTGCAAAAAGTGGATGCAATAAGGTTGTTGAATTTACTTTTGAAAATCAAATAAAAAATATTTTAGAATATATTTAGTTTAATGAGGTTTTTACTGATATCTAAACTAAGAATTTCTCCCAAGATATTTCAAAAAATAAGTAATGAAAAAATAAGTAATGAAAAAATATAAAAATCAAATAGGTGTGGGCGGACTTAAATTGTCCGAAAGAGAGAAAGAGCTTGTTAATCAAGTTTTGAATTCTAATAGATTAACTTATGGACCTATGAGTAAGGAGCTTGAGAATAAATTTTCGAAATCCCATAGCTGTAAATATGGTTTATTCATGAATAGTGGGACGTCCGCACTTCAGGTTGCATTAGCATCACTTAAGGAGAGACATGGGTGGGCAGATGGCGATGAGGTAATAGTCCCAGCAGTTACTTTTGTGGCGACTGCAAATATTGTTCTGCACAATAATATGACCCCAGTTTTTGTGGATGTAGAGAGTGATACATACAACATTGACCCAGAAAAAATAGAAGAAAAGGTCACAGCTAAGACGAGAGCAATTATACCAGTACATTTACTTGGGCTTCCTGCAGACATGGATCCAATCATGCAAATTGCTAATACTTACAAATTGTCTGTTATTGAAGATTCTTGTGAAACAATGTTTGCTGTATATAAGAACAGAATGGTAGGAAGTATTGGAGATGTTGGGTGTTTTTCTACTTACGTAGCTCATTTTTTAGTTACGGGTATTGGTGGGTTTTCAATTACTAATAACCCCGACCTGGCTGGAGACATGAGAAGCCTAATGAATCATGGTAGGGATAATATTTATATAAGTTGCAATGATGACAGTGACAAGGTAGGCGACGATTTACAAGAAGTTATAGATAAGAGGTTTTCTTTTATTCATGTTGGGCACTCATTTAGAGCAACTGAAATGGAAGCTGCTATTGGTCTGGGTCAGCTTGAAAGAATGGATGAAATTATAGTAAAAAGAAAAAAGATTGCTGAAAGGTTTACTGACGGTTTGAAAAACTTAAGTAAATTCATTCAGCTTCCATCAATACCAAAAGATAGAACTCATACATTTATGTTGTATGGGGTAATTGTAAAAAATGATACAAAAAAAGAATTGGTTCGTTATTTAGAAGACTTAAATATTGAGACAAGAGATTTGTTACCAATTATTAATCAACCAATTTACAAGAAATTATATGGTGATTTAGAAGAACAATTACCGGTAGCTAGATGGATAAATGAATCTGGATTTTATATGGGATGTCATTCGCATATGGAAGATCAGGAGGTTGACTTTATTATTCAAGCATTTCAAGAGTTCTATGAAAAAAGATTATGAAAATTGTAGTTTAAGAAAAAGATAATTGGTTAATATTTTTGTAATAAAAATATTAACAAACATATTGCCTCAAGATATCACTTGGGAAGGCAAATGTTATTTGTTATGAAAAGAAAAGGCAGAAGCGGGTTGATAACACAAATAGAGCCATGGATAGATGATAAAGAATTAATAGAACTTCAAAGAGTAATTGATTCTACTTTTGTTGTAGAGCATAAGCTAACTCAAGAGTTTGAGGATATGACAAAAGAGCTTACTGGCGCAAAACATGCGGTAGCGCTTACAAATGGAACAATGGCTTTGTTCGCATCATTGGTAGCTTTAGGGATAAAGTCCGATGATGAAGTAATAATACCAAATATAACATTTGTAGCGACGGCTAATGCTGTTATTTTAGCGGGAGCTATACCAGTTCTCTGTGAAGTAAAGAGCGACACTATTACAATAGATGTAGATAAGGCTAAGAAATTAATAACTGCAAAGACAAAAGCAATAATCCCAGTGCATTTATATGGACAGAGTGCTGATATGGATCAGGTGATGAGCCTTGCCAAAGAGTTTGATTTAAAGGTATTGGAAGATGCTGCTCAGGGTGTAGGGGTAAGCTTTAACAACAAACATACGGGGACATTTGGGGATATAGGGATATTATCTTATTATGGCAATAAAACTATAACCTGTGGTGAGGGTGGCATTGTACTTACAAATGATGATGAATTGGCAAAAAAAGTTTATAGATTAAAGAATCATGGTAGAGATGTTAAGGGAACTTTCATACATGAATATATAGGGTTTAATTTTTCATTTACCGAGATGCAGGCTGCAATTGGGATATCACAAATGAAAAAGCTACCCGCTATAATTGAGAGAAAAAAAGAAATACATGATCTATACGAAAGAGAATTAGGAGGTATAAAAGGATTTCATATTGCATTTTTGGATAAAAGATCAACTCCAGTGTTCTGGTTTACTTCATTTATTTCTGAAGATGTAGATGAATTGATTGGGTATCTTAAAAAGTATGAAATTCAATCACGAAGATTCTTTTACCCACTACACTTGCAGCCGTGTTATGCAGATAAAAAATATATAAAAAATATTGATGACGACTTTAGTATTAGTGAAGAAATTTACAACAAAGGTATATCACTTCCTTCCTCGTACCTTATGTCTACAAGCGAACAAAATATTGTTATAAATAAAATTAAAGATTTTTATGAAGATAGGAATTGATTGTATCTCTATTGATCCCCTATATAAGGGAGGGGTGAATACTTATATATTTGGCTTGTTAGATGGGTTTTCTAGTTGCATGGATTCTGGAGTGGAATTTACTATATTTTGTACATCGCATAATAAAGCATCGTTTGAAAAATATACAAAATATAGTGGTATTACAATAATTACTATTGATACCTATAGAACTATATATAGAAAATCAGTTATGTTAATCCCTTTTGTTATAGGTTCTTCGGCGTTATGGAGGGCTTTTAATGACTTTTATATTTCAATAGTTGGAATAAAAAAAACTATTGAAGATAGTTGTGATTTGTTGTATACGGCTACGACAACACTTAAGTTCTATAATCTGGATATTCCAACTGTTTTATCAATGCATGATATACAACAATATCACTATCCAGATTTTTTTTCAAAAAAGGAATTAAGATTAAGAAGATTGACTTTTGAAAATAGTGCTAAAACAGCGACATACATACAGGCTAGTAGTTATTTTATAAAAAATGACTTGTTAGAGCATTTTGTTTGGCTGGACCCTAAGCAGATAGTGGTTATACCTGAAGGTGTTAATTTAGATGAATATGAAAACAGTTTAGAGGATGATATATTAGAGAAATATAATTTGCCAAATAGTTTTTTGTTTTTTCCTGCGCAATTATGGAAGCATAAGAATCATATTACAGTACTTAGGGCGTTGAAAGAAATAGAGAACGATAATAAAAAAATTCCCATGGTCATGGTTGGTGCTAAATATTCTTCCTCTACTGAAGTATTAAAGTTCATTAAGGAAAATAATATGAGTTATGTGCACTATCTTGGGAAGGTTAGTTTTGTAGACCTATTATGTTTATATAAAAAAGCAAGATTCCTAATAACTGCTGTGCTCTATGAGTCGAGTAGTCTTCCAATACTGGAAGCAGCTGCCTCTAGTACGCCAATTATAGCTTCAAAAACCCCGCCAAATGTTGAAATGTCCAGGAATCTAATTATTAATTTGTTTGATCCACTAGATGTTAAACAATGTGCCAATGTTATCAAGGAAAACTGGGAAAATGATGGTAGATTAATATATACGCAGGTGGTTGCTAATAGAGAAGCAATTCAACTTTATTCATGGAAAAATATAGCGCTAAAATATTTAAATTTTTTTAAAGAAAGGGCTGTCAATGTTAAGTAGTGATGATTTTAAACAAGTTATTAAAAATACAAATTTAATAGCATTTGATTTGATTATCCGAAATAAAAACAATGAGATACTGTTAGCAGAGCGAATAAACTCACCTGCAAAAGGATATTATTTTGTACCTGGTGGGAGAGTTTTTAAGAATGAAAATCTTAATAATGCACTTGTTAGGATCTTGGCGAATGAGGTTAACTTAAAATTAAGTGATTTTGGGAGCATTACTCATAAAGGTCTATATGAGCATATCTATGATGATAATGTTTTCTTAGACACGCAATATAATACACATTATATTGTTTATGCAATTGAGTTAGAATACTTAGGTACTGGCCAGATAACTTTAGATAAACAGCATTGTAAATATAAATTTATTAAAACTAAAAACCTACTAGGTTCAGATAAAGTTCATAAGTTCACAAAGAATTATTTTCTCAAGTCGGCAACAAATATGCTTGTCCTATCCTAATTGTAGTATCCAATATATTAATGATAACTAATTATTTAAGTTGCCAATGTTTAAAGTAGAATTAAATTTTAAGTTAATCTCATCTTTAGTAAGCCTATTGATATTAATTTTGCTATTTTTTCCAGAAACATCACTTGATACAAGTAGAGCAGTTCTAAAGGATAGTATTTATTCGGTCTATTTATATAGACTTTATGGTTTATGTTTATCAGATTGGATTATTGTCTTACTATTGTTGTTAGTATTTTTAATTGCAATACGAAGGAACAGTATACATATTGGTATAATGAAGCCGATTATAATGATCTATGTTCTCTACCTTTTTGTTGGTCTTTTTTATAATGTAACAGTGGCCTTAGATGTGCATAGTTTTTTGTATGATATTAAAGTATCACTGTATCTATTTGTCCCATTTCTCACGCTTTCTATATTACCTAATGAATATAAAGCTAAGTTTGATACAAAGACATTAAATATGGCTATACTTTTTGTTATTGTTGGTGCTATATATGATGCATTTTATACCTCATATACAGGAGGTTATGAATATTCAAGTCATCTGGGAATGCCGTTGATATTAGAAATCCTCCCTATCCCATTATTGCTTGGCGCAGGGTTTTCCCTCGTGCACAGTAAAAAATATTTAGTACTCGCTATTTACGAATTTTTATCATCAGCAAATAGAGCGAATTTGGGGAGTGTGTTTTGGGGTGGGCTATCAATAGCGTGGTTTTTTATATTACAACTTAAGGTTAAATTTAGACCCAAAGTATTGATAATGATGTTTGGTTATTATTTTATTGTTGTTTGTTTGCCTTTATTAGTTATGTTTGTTTTTTCTGATTTAGTTGGAGTTAAAAAAGGGGGGATGGAGGTTAGGCGTGGCGAGGTTATTAATTTTATTGAAAATTCGACCATAAACATACCAATTGTAATAGGGAAAGGTTTAGGTTCTACATGGAAGGAGGTTTTAATTGATGAATCTGCAAGTGTTTATTCGCAAGGACATTTGTTAAATTCTGATAATAATTTTATATGGCATAACACATTAGCAGGGTCATTTTATAAATTTGGGATTCTAGGTTCAATGTTTTTAATATTTTATCTTTCTACGATATCTGTCAAGCTTTACAGTGTGTCGAGAATGACAAACAATAAAATTGGCATGTTTATAGCTTTTACAATCCCAGCATTTGTTATGGTGAATGTTAATGGCCCAGGAGTACTTAAAGGTGCCTTAATTAGCTCGTTATTATTATACGGAGCTGATCAAATATTACGAAAACAATCTGTATGTTCATTTGGTAAATCTAAATGAACATACTATACATAGCAACAAGACCACCCTTTCCCATAACCACAGGTGATAGGGTTATTGTATTTAATCGACTAGTAAAACTACATGAAAAGCATAATATTAGCTTGGTTATGTTGTACCAGAGTAATCAAGAGTTAGATGACATGAAAGAAATTTATGGGCTATGTAAGAACGTGTGGTCATTTAAGTTGCCTAGGATTCTTTCCGTTACTAGTGTACTGACAAGATTTTTATTTTCATATGATCCCTTTCAAATCCTTTACTATAAATCCAACCATATAAAGGAAAAGGTAAGGGATATAATAAGGGACAATGATTTTGATCTTATCAATGTTTTTCTAATAAGAGGATTGCCTTATACCTATGATTCCAATATACCAGTAGTTCTTGATATGGTCGATTCAATGCAATTAAATTTTTTACGACGTTCTAGAAGTGCAAATAACTGCATTGTAAGAAAAATATTTACTCTTGAACTTGAGAGAGTGACAAGGTATGAAAATAATCTTCCGAACAATGTTGCAAGAACACTATTTGTTGCTGAAAAAGACAGTACGAAAATAATGAGTAAGAAACAAGTCATCCCACTTGGTGTTGATACGGATAAATTTCACCCATCTCATAAAGAAAGAAAAAAAATAATAATTTTTAGTGGGAATATGTCTTATTCCCCAAATATTCAAGCTATTAGGTGGTTCTTAGAAAATTGTTATGAAAGTATATGTGAAAAAGTAGACGATACTGTTACTTTACTAATTGCGGGATCAAATCCATCTAAAGAAATATTGAGGTATCAGTCTCAGTCGGACAATATAATTGTTACGGGCTATGTTGACTCTCTTTCTGAGCTAATTGCATCCTCAACTATTTCTATCGCCCCAATGCAGTCTGGATCCGGAATGCAGAATAAAATTTTGGAAGCTATGTCATGCGCAATACCTGTAGTTTCAACGACACTTGGGCTTGGAAATATTAAAGCAGAGCATAAGAAAGAAATTATAGTGGAAGATACTCCTTATCAGTTTGCCCATGCAGTTGTTGACATACTTAATTACCCTGATAAATATAAGACCTTATCAATATGCGCGAGAGATTTTGTAGTAAAGAATCATAGTTGGGAATCACATGCATCCGTTGTTGAAAATGTCTATCACGAGGTTGTTGGTGATTTTTTAGTATGAAAGAAAATATTTTTATGATTTTTATGATTTTTATTTTGAAGTGATATGGATTGTAGTTATTTTTAATAAAATGATTGTAATTGATTTGGGTGGGATGAAAAATAAGCGTGGAATATCAAGCTATATCAATAGCATTGTTTCTGGTCTAATCAATGGAAAGGATAATCCAGCTTCCCATGAAAAAATTATTCTTTTGGCTCCCCGTCATATTAGCTGGAGTTTATGCGATGATATTATTTCTGAAAATATTAAGGTTATTTTTAGGCCGTATTTCAATCAAATAATATGGGAAATATTTTTGGTTCCTATTTATTCAAAATTATTAGGTGCTACACTAATACATTACACGGGTAACACAGGCGGTATTTTATTCCCAAAACTACTCAATATCCCAGTTGTTGTTACGATTCATGATGTTTCATTTCTTAAGAAATCAGAGGTGGTTCCTAAGCCTGAATTATTAAGGCAAAAATTTGGATATTTGTATCGTAGGTATAACACTCCCAAAATTGCTCGTAGTGCAAAAAAAATAATCACCGTCTCAGAGTTTGCCAAACAGGATATTTTGCTAGAAATTGGTGTTGATAATGATAAAGTTGTAGTTATCTATAATTCTCTTCGTAATGAGTTTCTTATGGAAAGCAAGGAGGTAGAGAAACAAAAAATTATTTTAATTGTTACTGGCGATGGTGGACAAAAAAACTTAGACCCAACGTTAAAATATTTGTTAGAAAACAAAGAAGAACTTCTTGGCTGGTTAATTATGGTCGTGGGGGTTGATGGTAGAGAATCATCTGATTTTATTAAATATATAGGCAGGGTTGAGCCAGTTGACCTAGTTAAATATTATGATATGGCATCTATATTGTTAATGCCATCATTGTACGAAAGCTTCTCTATACCCATTATTGAGGCTTTATCTAGGCGAACCGCTGTTATTGCTTCAAATAGAGGCGCTGTAAAAGAGGTTTTGAAGGGCTATGGTTTTACGTACGACCCAACTTTACGCTTAGATTTTATAAAAATAATTAAAAAAGTTAAGAACAATACACAAGATAAGAAGAATTCTTCAGAAAAGTATGCGAAATCATTTCTTCCGGAAAAATTAACACAGCAAACATTAGCTGTGTATCACAGGGCACTGTTTCATAATGACTAGAATATCAATTGTTACTGTAGTTCTTAATGATAAGCATGGTTTGTTTAAAACATTAGAAAGCTTAAGTAATATATCTAAGGCTAGCTATGAGCATGTTATTATCGATGGCGGATCAACTGACGGTAGCCTGGATGTCGTAAAGGATTTTTCTAATAGGATAGATGTTGTTGTTAGCGAGAATGACAATGGGATATATGATGCAATGAACAAAGGTGTTCTAAACGCTACAGGAAATGTCATTTGCTTTTTAAATGCTGGAGATAGGGTGTTGAATGGATATATTAGTTATCCCACTAACTGCTTCTCCACGGATAACAATATTGATTATTGTTACGCTGGTGTAATATTACACGGTAATAAAAAAGATAAGCTTTACATTCCTAGGGAAATTAACCCAACATCAGAATATTTGCAAGCAATGCCTTTCCCTCATCCTGGCCTTTTTGTAAAAAAAGAATTGTTTGATAGGATTGGGTATTTTGACTTGTCCAAAAAAATCACAGCTGACCATGAATGGATTGTTAGGGTTCTCTTGTCGAAGGTAAGAGGAGTGAGAATTCGTCATGGAGTAGTAAAGTTTAATTTGGATGGGTTAAGCTTATCTAGTAACACATCTTTTGAAATGTATCAGACAGCAGTTAAGTATGGTCGAAGTAAATACAAAGCAGTTTTTTATTATTTGTATAATCTTCTTGTTTTTGTTAAATATAAGATAATTAGTAAGATATGAGCAGGATCTTACAACTAAATGTAATCTTATTATGTTCAATCATATTGTTAGCCTCTTTCATGTTCGGCGGAGGCCTTAATTCAAAGTTTTCGATAATAGATGATCATCATATTGTGGCTGAAGTGGGCCCTGATAATGTATTTACTTTACAGGACGGGCTTAATGTTATTAAGAATGATAAAGATTTTGATTTAGGTAATTATGGGAGGTTTAGACCATCCTTTCAAATTGCTAAAACAATAGAGATGTACTTGTTTAAGAAAAATCCTATTTATTATAATGTAACAAGGTTTATAATTTTTATCCTCCTGATGTATGTTTTTACTACATTCATTTTTACAAAAACAGACGTGTTATCTGGACTGATTATTTCGTTAATTTTATTATCAGAAGGCGCATGGCCTGATATTTTCAGTAGAAATATAACTTCTGAAATATATTCTTTTTTTGGTTTGGTTGTTTTTTCCTTGTGTTTTAACCATTTGTATTAATGTGAGGTATTCTTTTTTAGTAACTGGCGCAACGGGTTTTGTTGGAAAGGGTTTGATATCATCCCTTTTAGATGAAGGGGCTTTAATTACAATACTTGTTCGTAAATTTTCTGCTTCATTACCGGTACA
>Ga0209494_1000150_pt1 | contig 29498 bp, 31 predicted proteins | sample EN1Hudseemescosm_FD_184628 | JGI IMG/M metagenome (GOLD analysis project Ga0209494, IMG submission 184628) | Methane-oxidizing microbial communities from mesocosms in the Hudson Canyon - EN1B Hudson Canyon (SPAdes) (version 2) | ecosystem: Environmental > Aquatic > Marine > Cold seeps | place... | reverse complement strand
ACTAATAATGTGGTCTGCTGCTAACACAAGTAAAATGGCATCTTCACCATGAGTTGCAGCAATATGTAATGCTGCAGAAACAATAGAAGCCGCAGTATTTCGACCAAATGGTTCTAGAATATAACGGTTAGTAACTAAATGTTCAGTCTTAACTTCTGAATAATCATCTTCTGTTTTGAAGAATAAATTCCGATTGGTGACCGTAATTATTTCGTCCACACCGGCAATGTCACTCGCTCGTAACCAAGCATGTTGCAAGAGACTTCTTCCATCTTCTAGACGAATGAAAGGCTTAGGATGTTGTTCTCTAGAAATAGGCCATAAACGTGAACCTTCTCCTCCACTCAATATTACCGGGATTATTTTCAAGAATCACTCCACACGATTACTATTTTTATCAAACAAGGAATACTTTTAGTTAAAATCATTTACAATACTCATTTGATAACATTTCTATCTTACAACTCTAATTCTATGGCAAACCAAATACAGAAGCCCACTACGCAAGAAGATATTATCTGCGACTGTACGGGTACAACGCGAGAAAAAGTTCAACAACTTATTGATGATGGTGCCGATAGTCTAGATGCTATTTCTGATGCTACGGGTGCGTGTACAGGTTGTGCGTCTTGCGATATCTTAGTGATGGAAATGCTAGAAAGTTAATTTAAAATTGCACCTGAATCTTGCAATAAACTATAAATACTTTCAGCCATTAAACTATAGCCTTGTGCGTTCGGGTGTATTTGATCTGATTTAAGCTTTGGACTTCGTTCTATTTTAGGCAAAATAGTCAATTCAATCGGGATGTTATAGGCTGTTGCTAATTCAGGGTATAAGTCTGGCACATTAAGCATTAAACTGAAATTTGGCACACCAATCAATATTACTTCAGCACCTTCCCCCTGAATTAAACTGATCATTTGTTCTAAATTTTGTTTCAGTTGATCTTTGCCTAACTTTCGAATGATGTCATTTCCACCATGACATAAAATAACTAAACTTGGATTTGTTTCTTGCATGACATCTGCCAAGCGCTCCAAGCCATATTGACTCACCTCACCTGGAAGTCCTGCATTAATGACGTTTAAACCTGTTAATTTAGCAAGAATAGCGGGATAACTTTGAGTCGTACTATTCGAACCAGAGCCATAGGTCAGACTATCACCAAAGGCTAGAATAGTCGCATCACCATTAAGTGGTGATAGCAAAACCTTATCGTTAGAACAACTGAATAAACAAAGTGCTAGCAGTAAAGCAACAATCGACTTTAGATACCTTACTTGTTTCATAATATCTAAACGTTAGGTTGTGGGAAATAAACGATGAAAGTTATCGCTGGTTGCTTTAGCAATATCTTGCACAGAGTCACCGCGTAATTCAGCCAGAAATTCAGCAACATGCTTAACAAAAGCAGGTTTATTAGTTTTACCACGATGTGGTACAGGTGCAAGGTAAGGTGCATCTGTTTCAATTAAGATGCGATCTAATGGTAACTTTTTCGCCACATCTTGCAGTTCAACAGCATTCTTAAAGGTGACAATTCCAGAAAGTGAGATATAAAAACCTATATCAAGTGCACGCTGAGCCGTATCCCAGTTTTCAGTAAAGCAATGAATAATACCACCCGCTTGTTCTGCACCTTCTTTCTCTAGAAGATCCATTGTGTCATCACGCGCTTCACGAGTGTGGATAATCAACGGTTTTGTGAGCTGTTTAGCCGCTTCTATATGAGTACGAAATCGATCACGCTGCCACTCTAAATCACCCTCGCTTCGAAAGTAATCAAGCCCTGTTTCGCCAATCGCTATGACTTTTTCATGTTGTGCAAGCGAGATCAACTCTTCAACAGTAAAGTTTTCTTGTTGGTCAACATTAGGATGAATACCAACGCTAGCGGTGATATTAGGATAACGTTCAGCTATAGAAATAACGTCATGACAACTCGCTTTATCAATGGCTATTGATACGATATGGTCGACATTATTTTCTTTTGCTTGGGCAAGGATTTGATCTAATCCCCCCTCTTCTTCTGCCAGTAAGTTAAGGTGACAGTGTGAATCTATAAACATGATTAAACTTCTTAAAGTTACATTGTGTGGTTAGGTTTGTCTGACTGTAAACGCTCTGCCAAATAGGTTTCGATCTTATTTCTCACCGAAATGCCAGGCTCATCAATATCGCTAAAGTGAACACCAATTCCTGCAGCTTGGTTACCTTGGGCTTTTTTGGGCGTTATCCATGCAATTGTTCCTGCAACAGGAATTCTATCAGCCTCATTCATTAGGGTTAATACGATAAAAACCTCTTCACCTAATTCGTATACTTTATTAGTAGGTATAAAAATTCCACCATTTTTTAAAAAAGGCATATAGGCATGATACAGCATGTTTTCATCAGTTATTTTTAATGACAAAATACCCTTACGTGGATTTGCAGCCATAGTTTATACCTTCGTTTAACTGTTAATTGCAGATAGTTTATCAAGGCTTCTATCCATGACAGAAACCATAAACTGCTCAATTAACAATGTCTTGTTAATGTTATTTGAAGACGATGTTAACTTTATTGCTTCAATGATGCAATCGTAAATAATCCAATACTGTTTAGACTTAGTTTTGTCATCTTTGTTTTGTAATTGTATTAATTTTTTCTTAACTGTATTTTGTAGATAGTTGAATACAATTAGCAGATCATATTGCAGCCAACTTTTAGTAAGAGAAACAGGGTTAGCTTGCTTTGCCAATAGTGATTCGAAATCCTTATTCAACTGATTTAGGTGTTCGATTATATTAGATTCATGAAGCGTTAATGCTGCTAAAGGCGCCCCCTTAGCCAGTTCAAGAAGTGTAGAAATATCATGATCTTTTAAAGCAGAAGATTGCTGCATAAAAGAAAATGCAGATTGAGTATCAGGCACATTGAATGTTATTTTATGACAACGACTTAATATCGTTATTGGTAAACGTTCAGGCTTGGCAGACACCAGTACTAATAAGGTGTTTTGCTGAGGCTCTTCAAGCAGTTTTAATAAGCTATTATTTGCGCTGATATTCATATTTTCAGCAGGGCTAATAATAACTGTTTTCCATTTTGCGATCGTAGGTGTAAGCTCTTGTTTGTCTTTTAAACTACGAATTTGTTCAATTTTTATGAGTTTTCCAACTTCTTCGGGCTCAATAAAAGTATGGTCTGGATGATTACCTGCACTAAATAATTGGCAGCTATGACAACTACCACATGCCTCGTGTTCAAGAGTGTTTTCACATAATGTTTTTGCAACGATGTGATTGGCTAACGTTAATTTTCCAAGACCTGCAACACCCGTCAGCATCAGTGCATGTGGTAATCGCTGTTGTTGTATTTGTTGACTAATACTTTGCCATTGTGCTTCCTGCCATGGATAGATCATTAAAGTAATGGCTCAAGTATTTTGACTAATTGAGACTGTATATCGGCAATTGATTGGCTTGAATCAATCACTTTAATGCGATTAGGTTCCTGCTTGGCTCGTTCTAGATAGCACGCTCTGATTTTTTGGAAAAAATCGAGCTTTTCTTGTTCAAAACGATCAACACCTTGATTACGACTAAGTACACGTTGCTGACCTACTTCAACGGGCAAATCAAATAATAACGTCAAGTCAGGTTTTAGGCCTTTTAAAGTCCAATTGGCCAACTCTGAAATTCGCTGCTGACTTATGCCTCTGCCACCACCTTGATAAGCAAAGGTGGCATCAGTAAAACGATCTGATATTACCCATTCACCTTGCTCAAGTGCTGGCTTGATAACCCGCGCAACATGTTCAGCACGGGCTGAAAACATGAGTAACAGCTCAGTATCAACTGCCATACCCGTGTCTGTTGGTGTAAGTAATAGTGAACGAATTTCTTCACCCAAAGGTGTACCACCAGGTTCCCGAGTAACGATTAATGGCTTACCATTGTCTGATAAATAACGTTGAATAAAGGCAAGTTGAGTAGATTTACCTGCACCTTCTATCCCTTCAATACTGATAAACTTTGCATTCATTATTATTTCTTTTTCAGCTGATATTTTCTAACAGCCTTATTGTGCGCTGTTAATGTATTTGAAAAAATATGGCGACCATCTTGACCTGTTGCCACAAAGTAGAGACTTTTACCATCAGCTGGGTGTAGGGCGGCATGAATAGATTCTTTACTTGGTAATGCAATAGGTGTTGGCGGTAAACCATAGCGTGTGTAGGTATTATACGGCGTGTCCGTTCGAAGATCCTTACGACGAATATTGCCTTTATACTGATCGCCCATTCCATATATAACAGTTGGATCAGTTTGTAGTCGCATGCCCTTTTGCAAGCGTCTAATAAAAACACCTGCAATTTGACTACGCTCTTCTGCTATACCCGTTTCTTTTTCAATAATTGAAGCCATGATTAATGCTTCATACGGTGTCTTATATGGGAGATTTTCAGCTTTATTATCCCACTCGTGTGAAAGGGTAGATATCATCATGCTGTGAGCACGCTGTAAAAGCTCTGAATCTGTTGTCTCAGCCGTAAAGAAATATGTTTCAGGTAAGAACTCTCCTTCACCATGACTTTCGGGTAATTCAAGTTCAACAATGGCATCTGTTAATGTGGTTTTGCTAAGTTTTTTCTTAAACCGTGCGTCACTAATAACGCTGTTAATAAGTTGCTGACTCGTTAATCCTTCAACAATTGTAAATGAATATTGAATGACTTTGCCCGATGTGAACTGATCTAACAATTCAGGCATGGTGGTCTTAGGTTTAATGAGATATTCACCTGATTTGATCAGGTGTGCCCTATTTTGAAATCGACCATAGGCATACAAATAGTTAACAGGAAAGTCTGATATGCCAGCTTCTTTAAGGTCACGACTTATTTGTTTTAAATTACTTCCTTGGCGTACGGTATAAACAACCCCCTCTTCTGGGACATTTAGAAACGATGTTGTAATACGATCATGTTCAGAATTAATAACAATTATGGCTAAAACAAACAAAATCGCACTAACAATCAATAATTTTGACACTAAGCGCATCTATTTTTCAACCTCTAATAAAACGTGCTGGAGTTGCTGCGTTATTGGTCCAACAGAAAGTGTCTTTTCAAAATCCATAATATTCTTCACTGGCCAAATACCATTAATACTATTACAAACAAAGACTTCATCAGCATTGTTCAGCTCAGTTTGAGAGATAATATCCTCTTTAAAATTAATCCCTAACTGATTAGCCATTCGAATAAGCTGAGCTCTTATAATCCCATTAACACCAGATGTTTGAATTTTAGGGCTTATGAGTTGGTTTGACTTCACAATAAAAACGTTTGTCATTGTACCTTCAATCAAATGATTAGATTGATCGAACATCAAGCCTTCAGCAATATTCTCGTCACTCCATTCATTACGTGCAATAACATTATCAAGGCGATTCAGGTGCTTAAGACCTGCTAGCGTAGGGTTTTCAGATAGCTTATGTTGACATAAGCGAACAGAAACACCTTGTTGCTGATATGATTTTGGATAGCTGGGGTAAGCATGAGTTGAAATAATACGACTTGGCTCTGCCGTATTATCAGCTAAGTAGCCGCGACCACCTGAACCACGAGTGATTACAATTTTAATAACGGAATCGACATCTTTTAAGCTTTGATAGATAGAATCTAATTCGGTCGATAAAAGTTCTAGTTGCTGAAATGGAATGTTTAGACGTATGCAGCCATCTACAAGTCGCTGAATGTGTGCATCTATAAATTCAGCAACACCATTACGAAATGCAATTGTCTCAAACAGACCGTCACCATAATTTAGGCCACGGTCTGAGATGCTGATTCTGTCTTCGGGCTTTCCGTTAACTAGAATCACTGTTATTTCAACCTTTTAAGTTATCTTCTTAAAGATAACTGTACCATTTGTTCCGCCAAAACCGAATGAGTTCGACATCGCTACATCAATAGCCATTTGACGTGCAGTATGAGGTACATAGTCCAAATCACATTCAGGATCTGGATTATCAAGATTAATTGTTGGTGGAGCAACTTGGTCTTGAATAGCTAAAATACTAAATACAGCTTCAACGCCACCGGCAGCACCTAACAAATGACCAATCATTGATTTTGTTGAGCTTACAGCAACATCATAAGCTGCAGGACCAAATGCTGATTTTAATGCTTGTGTCTCACCAGCATCACCAGCAGGTGTTGATGTACCATGAGCATTTACATAATCAACTTGTTCTGCTGTCAATTCGGCATCAGCCATCGCATTCTTCATGCAACGAGCAGCACCTTCACCACCTATAGATGGTGATGTCATATGGTATGCATCGGAACTCATTCCAGAACCCGCAAGTTCAGCATAAATATGAGCGCCTCGTTTAACTGCATGTTCATATTCTTCAAGAACAACCATACCTGCACCATCACCTAGAACAAAACCATCTCGGTCTCTATCCCATGGGCGACTTGCAGCTTCAGGATCATCATTACGAGTAGAAAGTGCACGTGCAGCAGCAAAGCCACCAAGGCCAGTCTTACACGTAGACATCTCTGCACCACCTGCCAACATGATATCAGCGTCACCATATTGAATCATACGACCTGCAGAAGCGATATTATGCGTACCACTTGAACATGCCGTAGCTATGGCGATATTAGGACCTTTTAGACCATACATGATCGATAAGTTACCTGAGACCATGTTAATGATATTGCTAGGAACAAAGAAGGGAGATATTTTTCTTGGTCCACCCTTTAAATAGGCATCGTAACCGGCTTCAATTCCTGGCAATCCACCAATACCTGCTCCAATAGCAACACCAAAGCGTTCTGCATTGTCATCAGTGATTTCAATACCAGAGTCTTCAATCGCTTCTTTGCCAGCTGCGATACCATAATGGATAAAAGTATCCATTTTTTTAGCTTCTTTTCGAGAGATAATGGTAGTAATATCAAAGTTTTTGATACTGCCACCAAAACGAACAGAGTAGTCAGAAACATCAAAAATTGTAAGCGGTGCAATACCGCTCTTACCCGCAAGAATATTCTCCCACGTTTCTTTAACATTCAAACCAACTGGTGTAATGGCACCTAGGCCAGTTATCACAACACGACGTTTAGACATCAGGTCTCCCCTCTTTTTTGCTATAGCTTAAAACAACATAGCCGCCTAGTGTGCGTAAACACATCTAGGCGGCTATGGTAAAGCAATGACTAATATTAAGACTGAACTGAATTAATATAATTAACCGCTTCGCTAACTGTAGTGATTTTCTCAGCATCCTCGTCTGGGATTTCACATTCGAACTCTTCTTCAAGTGCCATTACTAATTCAACAGTATCTAAAGAATCAGCACCTAAATCATCAATAAATGAAGCTTCAGTTGTAACTTCATCTGCGTTGACGCCTAATTGTTCAACTACAATGTCTTTTACTCGAGCTACGATATCACTCATAACGTATGTTTCCTTCAGTGGTTAAATACACAAAACTTGGACGCATTTTATAGTGCGGACACTTTGGAGACAAGCTAAATCATACAATAAAGGCAATATCTCGATAGACAGTAACTAACTTTATATAAAATTAGTCCATTAATTCATATACATACCGCCATTTACATTTAGGTTCTCACCTGTAATGTATGCGGCTGGTTCGCTGGCCAAGAAGCTAACTGCGGCAGCAATTTCTTCTGGTTCACCTAATCGTTTAATAGGCACTTGTGATAATAATGCTGTTTTATGATCATCAGATAATGAACTGGTCATATCAGTATCAATAAAACCGGGGGCAACTGTATTAACAGTAATTCCTCGAGGGCCTACTTCACGTGCTAAAGACTTGCTAAAGCCAATGACACCTGCTTTTGCAGCAGCATAGTTAGTTTGACCTGCATTACCCATTACGCCAACAACTGAAGTAATCGTGATAATACGGCCCCAACGTGCTTTAGTCATTGCACGCAAACAACGTTTAGTGACTGTGAATATTGGTGTTAAGTTAGTATCAATGATGTCATTCCATTCATCATCTTTCATTCGTATTAATAAGTTATCACGAGTAATACCAGCGTTATTCACTAATATAGTCGGCGCACCAAATTTAGATTCTGTTTCTGATACAACCGTTTCAATTGAATCTGCATCAGTAACATTCAACACCATGCCAGAACCTGTGATTCCTGCTTCTTGTAAAAAAGCAGAAATTGTTTCAGCACCACTTTCAGATGTCGCTGTACCAACAACGGTTGCACCTTGTTGGCCTAAGCTTAATGCAATAGCACGACCAATACCGCGAGTTGCACCTGTTACTAATGCAATTTTACCTTCTAAACTCATTATGCTTCTCCTAATGCTTGAACTGCTTTTTCTAATGTTGAGGGATCTAATACTGGGTATGCAACGACAGACTTATCAATACGCTTTGTAAGTCCTGCAAGTACTTTTCCTGGACCACATTCTACAAGCTTATCGACACCTTGCTCAGCCAAAAACTGGATGGTTTCAACCCAACGAACAGGACTATGCAATTGTTGAGCTAATAAGCTTTTTATTTCATCTGAATTAGTGCTGCTTGTCACGCTGACATTGTGAAGAACTGGAATTTGTGGAGCTTGTACTGATATATCCACCATAGCAGAAGTTAAATTTTCGGCTGCAGGCTTCATCAATGCACAGTGCGAAGGTACACTAACAGGTAACAGTAGCGCGCGTTTAGCACCCTTCTCTTTTGCCAATTCAATTGCTTTATTTACCGCATCAGTTGAACCCGCGATAACAACTTGACCTGGAGAGTTATAGTTAACGGCTTCTACCACACCTAATGCAGCAGCTTCATCACATACAGCTCTAACAGTATCATCATCTAAGCCTAATACAGCTGCCATAGCACCTTGACCTGCAGGAACTGCCTGTTGCATAAATTGGCCACGTTGGGCAACTAATTTAATCGCATCAGAGAAATCTAATGAGCCTGCAGCAACAAGTGCCGTATATTCACCTAAGCTATGTCCTGCAAAGTAGTCAGGTTTGATATCTGATGTTTTTTGCCAACAGCGCCATACAGCGATACCTGCAGCTAACATTGCTGGTTGTGTTTTATCTGTTTGATTTAGGTCTTCAACTGGGCCGTTAGATACAAGATCCCATAGGTCATAACCTAATGCATCTGATGCTTCACTAAAGGTTTGTTGAACTTCTGGAAATTGAACTGCCAAGTCTGACAGCATTGTTAAAGATTGTGATCCTTGACCTGGAAATACAAAGGCTAAACTCATTCTAATGAACCTCAAAGATACAGAGACAATGTCTCAATTATTGAATATGGAGAGTGTCATACTTTATTGCTAAGACTCTAACTAAAGAAAAGTGAAACTCACTAATATTTAAGTAAGGCAGAACCCCATGTAAACCCGCCACCAAAGGCCTCGAGCAATAACATTTCACCACGTTTAATTCGACCATCTCGTACAGCGACATCTAATGCTAAAGGTATAGAGGCTGCAGAAGTGTTTCCATGCTCGTGGACGGTAACAACGACATGATCCATAGACATGCTTAACTTCTTAGCTGTAGCAGAAATAATACGAATATTAGCTTGATGTGGAATTAACCAATCAATATCTGATTTATCTAAATTATTTGTTTCTAAAGTCTCATCAACGATAGAGCTCAGCGTACGTACTGCAACTTTGAATACATCATTACCTTGCATTTCAATGAATGCAGATGCGTCACTTTCTACCGCACCAGGACCTGTAGGTACATTAAGGAGTTTATTGTAACTACCATCACAGTGGATATGTGTAGATAAAATACCGGTTTCTTCAGAAGCCTGTAGTACAACTGCACCAGCGCCATCACCAAAGAGTACGCACGTATTCCGGTCTGTCCAGTCGACTATGCGTGAAAGTGCTTCTGCACCAATGACCAAGGCATTTTTAGCACTGCCAGATTTAATAAATTTATCTGCAATAGTCAACGCATAAACAAAGCCAGTACAAACGGCTTGCACATCAAAAGCGGGGCAACCACTAATATTTAATTTTTCTTGTACTAGTGATGCGGTACTAGGAAAGATTTGAGGTGGTGTTGTTGTCGCCACAATGATCAAGTCGATATCACTATTTGCAATACCTGCAGCTTCAATTGCTTTTTCGGCAGCAAAAAAGGCTAAATCTGCTGTAGTTTGATCATCTTCAATAATATGGCGTTTCTTTATGCCTGTACGAGATTGAATCCATTCATCCGTCGTTTCTACCATCTTCTCAAGATCTTGGTTTGACAGTACTTTTTCAGGTAAGAAGCTTCCTGTTCCTGCAATTCTTGAGTAGATCATGCTAATTTCCCTTCTAGCAAGTCTTCTAAATGCTTACTTATATTCTTCGGAACATCATGTTCAGCTTCGATAATGGCAATATTAATAGCATTGGCGAAGCCAATTGCATCAGTCCCACCATGGCTTTTAATAACGATACCTTGCAAACCGATTAAGTTCGCACCGTTATAAGCTCGAGGATCTAATTCGTCACGAAAGTGCTTTAAAACAGGAGAAGCAATTAAGCCTGCAATTTTAGTGAAAATATTGCGGCCAAAAGATTGGCGTAAGAAGTGACGGATCATATGAATGACACCTTCACTTGCTTTTAGAGCAACATTTCCCACAAAACCATCACAGACAACAACATCGACTTCGCCTTCATAAAGACCATCACCTTCGACAAAACCGTGATAATTCAAGTCAGTTTCTTTCAGCAATCGAGCGGCTTCTTTTACACGCTCATTACCCTTAATCTCTTCTTCACCAATGTTTAACAAACCAACAGTTGGATTCTTATTTCCATCCACCAATTCAGCTAAAACAGAGCCCATTACAGCAAATTGAACTAAATGTTCTGCACTTGAATCAATGTTTGCACCTAAATCAAGAACATAGGTATGTCCTTTCATTGTAGGTAAAGCAGACACTATTGCAGGACGTTCAATACCTGGTAATGTTTTCAGTACAAAGCGTGCTGTTGCCATTAAAGCACCAGTATTGCCTGCACTTACACATGCAGAAGCAGTGCCATCTTTAACAAGATTGATTGCAACACGCATAGATGAATCTTTCTTGCCTCGCAATGCTAAGGCAGGCGACTCATCCATTTCAACAATTTGCGAAGCATGATGAATAACTAAGCGTTCATTTTCTTCGGCATTGTTTTCTTGCAAATGTGTGCGAATAACATCTTCATCCCCCACCAAAACTAATGTGACATTTGGATGAGTTTTAAGGGCGGAAATAGCAGCGGGGATCACAACCTTAGGTCCGTGATCCCCGCCCATTGCATCAATAGAGATTGTTAAGCTCAATCGATTAAGCCCTATTCGCTTTTATCAGCAATAACTTTACGTCCACGGTAATAACCGTCAGCAGTAACATTGTGACGAAGGTGTAATTCACCTGATGTTGAATCAACCGATAATGTTTCAGCTGTTAACGCATCATGTGAACGACGCATGCCACGACGTGATGTACTTTTTTTGCTTTTTTGAACTGCCATTAGTAAAACTCCTAACCTAAATAAATAATTTCTAATCTTTTGTTTTTAGTGCTGCAAGCACTGCAAACGGCGAGACTTTCTTCTCGACGTCTTCTTCAACCTCATCACCTGACACCCATGCTTCGGCTGGTAAACAGCTATGTTCATGTTTAGGTACCAGTGGGATAGCTAAAATCAATTCATCTTCAACAATTGAATTTAATAGAACTGGGTTGTCACTATCTATAACCCATGGTTCATATTGTTCAGCTAAACTTTCAACCTTTCTTTCATTATTCACTATTGCAAGTGAACATTTAATATCAACATCATATAAAAACGATTCAGAACAACGTTCACATAATAATGGAAACGTTGCTGTAAATTCACCATTCATGAATGGTGTACCCAAAACCTTATCAACATCGAAGTTCATTTTAACATGAACTGTCCCGTCATTATTTTGAAGAGATCCCGATAAGCGAGGCATATCTTTTAGCTCAAGCTCACCTTCTAAGATTAAACCATTTTTGGCTAATCTGAATGGGTCGATTTCTATCGGTAGTTTAGGATGCATAATCGATGGAATTATATAATAAAATTGCTTTTACCGCAAAACATATCAAACAAGCTATCAACGAGTGTTTGCGCAATTTATCATTACTTTTATAAGCAATTACCCACACATACAACAGCTAACAACTTACTTGTTAATTATTGTGTATCTCTATGACTGCACTACTTTTATTTGATTCAGACTTGCTTGAATCATTACGTAAAGAGTCAATGTAGTCTAGGTATGACTTATCGATATCACCCGTAATATAGTTAGCGTCAAAGCATGATGAATCAAAACCTTCCACATCTTTATGCTTATTAACTGCGACTTCTAGGTCTTCAAGATCTTGATAAATAAGCCAATCTGCACCTAATTCTGCTGTTATTTGATCAACATTTCGGTCATGGGCTACAAATTCTTCTGCAGATGGCATGTCAATACCATAGACATTTGGATAGCGAACAGGCGGTGCAGCTGAAGCAAAGTACACTTTTCGCGCACCAGCATCTCGAGCCATTTGAATGATTTGCTGTGATGTCGTTCCACGAACAATAGAATCATCAACCAAAAGGACATTTTTACCTTCGAATTCAAGCCCAATTGGGTTGAGTTTTTGACGAACTGATTTTTTACGCTGCGTTTGACCCGGCATGATAAACGTTCGACCAATATAACGGTTTTTAATAAACCCTTCACGGTAGGCAACACCAAGTTCTTCAGACAACTGAACAGCAGCACTACGACTTGTATCAGGAATTGGCATAACAACATCAATATCATGCTCAGGGAAGACACGTTTAATCTTTTGAGCGAGTTTTGCTCCCATTCTCATTCTGCTCTTATGAACTGAGATGCCATCAATAATAGAATCTGGGCGAGCAAAATAAACATATTCAAACATACACGGTGACAATACTGGGTTTTCTGCACATTGTTGTGAATGAATATTGCCTAAAACATCAATAAAGACACATTCTCCAGGTGCAATATCACGCATTAAAGTGTAACCAAGCGAATCTACAGCAACGCTTTCTGAGGCGATAATGTAATCATTACCCTTCTCTGTTTCTTTTTTACCAATTACAACTGGGCGAATACCGTAAGGGTCACGGAATGCAAGCACACCTACACCAGCAATCATGGCAACAACAGCATAAGCACCTTTACAACGTTTATGCAGCGTTTCTACAGCTTTAAAGACATCATCAGCTTGAGGCTTAAGCTTGCTTGTTTTTTGTAATTCATGAGCAAGTACATTAAGCAGCACTTCAGAATCAGAATCTGTATTTAAATGACGACGGTCACTTTGAAATAGCTCATCTTTTAGTACTTTGGTATTTGTTAAGTTACCATTGTGAGCCAATGTAATACCAAATGGAGAATTAACGTAAAAAGGCTGAGCCTCAGCAGAGGTTGAACAGCCTGCTGTTGGGTAGCGGACATGGCCAATTCCCATATTACCCTTCAGTTTCAGCATATGGCGAGTATGGAATACATCTTTAACCATGCCATTGTCTTTACGTAAAAATAATATTCCATCCTTATCGCATGTAACAATCCCCGCCGCATCCTGACCGCGATGTTGTAATACAGTTAATCCGTCATAAATAGCCTGATTGACCTCTGACTGACTAACAATACCAATAATTCCACACATAATAAGCCCTGTTAATTTTTACTATAATCAATATGTTGAGCAAAATCTGTAGGTAAGAAATCTCTTACCCAAATTGCCATATTTTCAAAGTGTTCGAGTAATAATGCATTTTGCCACCAAGGATCTTTAGGCATTGGAGTCGCACCTGCAAGCAGTACAAGTAGTGTAACGATAGCAACACCTCGCGCTAAACCAAAAATGATACCCAGTGTTCTATCTGTTCCTGTTAATCCTGTTTTTTCAACGATTTGTGAAATAAGGTGATTAACTAAAGCCCCTAAAATAAGGGTTACAAGGAATAAAGACATGAAAGCCGTAAATTTACGGATTGACAACGTCGTAATATAATCTGAAAGTAACGTGGCGACATGTGGATAAAACATTACTGCAACCCAAAATGCTAAAGCCCAGCTTGCAAGAGACAGTACTTCCTTAATAAATCCGCGGACAATACTGATCCCAGAAGAAAGAACAATAATGCCAATAATTAAATAATCAACCCAAACCATAATTATTCCGATCAGTTTTTGAGGTAATAAAGCAGTAAATTCTATCAGAATGAGGGCGATGAACCCATAAATTATTTAACAAATAATATTTCCTAGTTTTCTTCTAGGTTATTACGGTGTATTTTGAATAATTTGAGATTTGAGCTTCAGTTTCTTATTCAAGATCTTAGACGCTTTTTCGAGTATTGGCTTATTATTATCTGGTCCAATACGAACGCGATATATTGTTCCTTTGTCGTTTTTACTAGACTGAATTTTTGCATCGTATCCTAAGTCTGCTACTTTCTTCTGGAATGCTTGCGCATTTTTTTCACCTGAAAAACTAGCTAATTGCAAAAACCATGTCGGACTAGATATGCTTGTATTAGCATTTGGAGTTGGGCTTGTTTTAGGGGCTATAACATCTTGTTTGATTACTTTGTCGATAGTAACGGAGGCAGGATTTTTATTAGTTATAACCGTATCAGTTTCAACTTCAGTTTTTACTGCTAATTGATGTGGATCAACAAGCATTTCAGTCTCATCACTTATAAGCTCGACATCGCCTTGAGAAAGCGCTTCGATTACAGATACAAATGCTTCAGTTTCATCAGCTTGCTCCACAACAGTCTGACTACTATGTTTAGCATTAGATATGAGATAAAAAGCAATGGCAATAAAAACACATACTAACAATACAGCTCCAATTAGCCTTTGTTGTTGCACTAGTGTCATTGCTTTCTCCTCAATTAATGATGATTTTTTGAACCCGTGTCATGATAACTGCTTTTATCATTAGAAATCACTTTTTCGTGTTCATCTAATGCTTTAGGCATATGCTGTAATGCAACATCAAGCACTTCAGTGATCCAACGAACAGGAATAATCTCTAGGCCAGCCTTAACATTATCAGGGATCTCTTTAAGATCTTTCACGTTTTCATGAGGAATCAATACGGTTTCAATTCCACCACGATGCGCGGCTAAAAGTTTTTCTTTTAATCCACCAATCGCTAAAACCTCACCACGTAATGTGATTTCACCCGTCATAGCAACTGTTGCTCGAACAGGAATTCCTGTAATCGCAGAAACCAATGATGTGCACATTCCTACTCCAGCACTTGGACCATCTTTTGGTGTCGCACCTTCAGGTACATGAATATGAACATCATGTTCTTGCATGAAATCACTTGCAATGCCCCACTCTTGTGAACGAGACCTAACGACGGTCGTTGCCGCCTGAATAGACTCCTGCATTACATCGCCAAGCTTACCAGTATAAGCTGCTTTACCTTTTCCCGGCATGACGGCAGTTTCAATTGTCAGTAATTCACCGCCCACTTCTGTCCATGCAAGTCCTGTCACTTGACCTACCTGATCTATTTCTTCAGCAATGCCATATTGGAAGTGATGAACACCCAAGTAATCTTCAAGATTTTTAGCGCTAACAAGCAATTTTTCAGTCGGTTTATCTTGTAAGATTTTCTTAACAAGTTTACGACAAATTTTTGAAATCTCTCGCTGTAGATTACGTACACCCGCTTCACGTGTATAGCGTCTGATAATATCCGTGATCGAACTGTGATCAATCTCTACTTCATCTTGTTTTAAGCCATTATCTTTAAGCGCTTTTGGCAATAAATATTGAATCGCGATATTCAACTTCTCATCTTCTGTATAACCAGACAGACGAATAATTTCCATACGATCACGTAAAGCATCAGGAATATCTAGTGTATTTGCAGTACACACAAACATCACATCAGACAAATCATACTCAACTTCTAAATAATGATCAGAAAAAGTCGAGTTTTGCTCTGGATCAAGCACTTCTAATAGTGCTGATGCAGGATCGCCTCTAAAATCTTGTGCCATCTTGTCGATTTCATCTAGCAAAAACAAAGGATTCTTAACACCAATTTTCGTTAGGTTCTGAATCACTTTGCCTGGCATTGAACCAATATAAGTACGACGATGACCACGAATTTCAGCTTCATCACGTACACCACCTAGTGCCATGCGACTAAACTTCCTATTTGTAGCTCGAGCAATAGACTGAGCTACAGATGTTTTACCCACACCTGGAGGACCAACTAAACAAAGAATAGGACCTTTTAGCTTTTTAACGCGATGTTGTACTGCTAAATATTCAAGAATGCGTTCTTTTACTTTTTCTAAGCCGAAGTGGTCTTCATCAAGTATTTTTTGAGCGCGATCAAGGTCAAGCGCGATACGAGAGCGTTTTTTCCATGGCACATCAACAAGACAATCAATATAATTTCTGACAACGGTTGCTTCTGATGACATAGGTGACATCATTTTTAACTTCTTAAGTTCTGACTCAGCTTTATCTTTAGCTTCAGTTGGCATACCTGCTTTTTCAATCTTTGCAGTGAGTTCATCAAGTTCATTAGCCGTTTCATCAATTTCACCAAGCTCTTTCTGAACGGCTTTCATTTGTTCGTTCAAATAGTATTCACGTTGGCTTTTTTCCATCTGTTTTTTAACACGACTACGAATACGTTTTTCAATCTGTTGAATATCAATCTCAGACTCTAGCAATACCATTATTTTTTCAATACGCGCATTAACTTCAGTCATTTCAAGTAAAGCCTGTTTATCTTCAAGCTTAAGTGTCATATGAGCTGCGACTGTGTCAGCCATGCGAGCAGCATCATCTATGCTCGCTAATGAAGAAATAACTTCAGGTGGGATCTTCTTATTTAATTTAACGTATTGTTCAAATTGTCCTAATAATGAGCGCATTAATACATCTGCTTCACGATCATCAGGTTCTTCATTGATAATAGGCGTAACTTCAGCTCTGAAATATTCTTCAGAATTGTCAAAAAAGACGACTTTGGCTCGATTAATACCTTCAACCAAGACTTTTACGGTGCCATCAGGAAGCTTTAATAACTGTAGGATATTCGCTAGTGTACCTGTTTCAAACAAGGTGTCAGATGATGGGCTATCATCATTTGAATCTTTTTGAGCAACAAGTAAAATTTGTTGATTTTCATCACTAGCGATTTCCAGTGCTTTTATCGATTTATCACGACCAACAAAAAGTGGAATAACCATATATGGATAAACTACAACATCACGCAATGGTAATACGGGTACAAGTGTTAGTGCGTTGTCAGATGTTGTCTGTACGTCATTTTCCATTAAGGAAACCTCTTTGCTTTATTCGACACATGTAGAACCGTGTGTAAATAGTGAATTAATGTGCTAATCAATATGGGGATATAAAATAAGGAATTCAAGTGCCCAAAATAATTGGGCACTCATTTTATAATCGATTATTTATGCCGCTATGCTATGTAAAGCAGGCTTGCAGTAATTATTTAGCTTGCTTCGCCTGAGACACGCTCAGCGTCTACTTCTTGATATACCAAGATAGGGTCATTTTCACCACTGATGACATTTGCATCAATAACTACTTTGGCAACATTCTCACTTGATGGCAGATCAAACATGGTATCAAGTAATACATTTTCAATAATTGAACGAAGTCCACGCGCACCTGTTTTTCTTTCCATTGCTTTACTTGCAATAGCATGCAGAGCATCTTTCCTAAACTCAATATCAACGCCTTCCATTTCAAACATTTTGTGATATTGTTTCGTTAGCGAATTTTTAGGTTCAGTTAAGATCTGAACTAATGAATCTTCATCAAGTTCACTTAAGGTAGCTACCACTGGTAAACGACCTACAAACTCAGGGATTAAACCATATTGAACGAGATCTTCAGGTGAAACCGTTTTGAGTATGTCACTGATAACTTTTTCTTGATCAACACTTTTAACTTCAGCAGAGAAACCAATGCCACCTTTATGCGAACGGTTGCTGATTACTTTATCTAATCCTGCAAATGCGCCACCACAAATAAATAGAATCTTACTTGTATCGACCTGCAAAAATTCTTGTTGAGGATGCTTACGACCACCTTGAGGTGGAATTGAAGCAACCGTACCTTCGATCAATTTCAGTAAGGCTTGCTGTACACCCTCACCTGATACATCACGAGTAATAGATGGATTGTCAGACTTACGTGAAATCTTATCGATTTCATCAATATACACAATGCCCGTCTCAGCTTTTTCAACGTCATAATCACATTTTAGCAATAGCTTCGTGATAATGTTCTCGACGTCTTCACCAACATAACCTGCTTCTGTTAATGTTGTTGCGTCAGCCATTGTAAAGGGTACATTTAATTGTCTTGCTAATGTTTCCGCTAATAATGTTTTACCACTACCAGTCGGGCCGATAAGTAAAATATTACTTTTGGTTAGTTCAACATCATCATTTTTCTTACCAAAACGTAAACGTTTGTAGTGGTTATAAACCGCAACCGATAACACACGTTTTGCACGTTCTTGACCAATAACATAGTTGTTTAACGCTTCATTAATTTCATGAGGTGTTGGCAGTGGTGCATCTTTTTCTTCACCCGTGATAACTTCTTGCAACTCTTCACGAATAATATCGTTACAAAGATCAACACATTCATCACATACAAATACAGAAGGTCCTGCAATCAGCTTTTTAACTTCATGTTGGCTTTTACCGCAAAATGAACAGTAAAGTAGTTTATCGTCGTCGTTATTTTTATCGTCGCTCATTTCAAATATTCCTAGCAATTCACTCTTTGTATCGGTACGTTACACTTTTTCTGTAGGTCGTTGCTCTAATACAGAGTCAATTAAACCATAATCTGCCGCTTCCTGACCACTCATGAAATTATCACGATCAGTATCTTTACGGATTTTCTTAATATCTTGACCAGTATGTTTCGATAAAATTCCATTTAAACGATCACGTATAGAGAGTATCTCTTGTGCATGAATATCAAAGTCAGATGCTTGACCTTGGAAACCACCTAAAGGTTGATGAATCATTACACGAGAATTTGGCAAACAATGGCGCTTGCCTTCAGCACCAGCTGTTAACAAAAGAGAGCCCATGCTAGCTGCTTGACCAATACATAATGTGCTTACATCTGGCTTAATGAATTGCATAGTGTCATAAATTGCCATTCCAGCAGTCACTGAACCACCTGGAGAATTGATATACAGATGGATATCTTTATCAGGGTTTTCAGATTCTAAAAATAACATCTGAGCCACTACTAAATTTGCCATATGGTCTTCAACTTGACCCACCAAAAAAATCACCCGTTCTTTTAATAAGCGTGAATAGATATCATATGAACGTTCACCGCGCGGTGTCTGTTCAATCACCATAGGTACGAGTGCGTTATCAATTGATGCTTCAGGAGTGAAGATGTTATTAGTCATATATCTCTCAATAAAATGTTTAGGCTTCTATAGTGTGATTATATAGAATTTTTGCAGCCCGTAAAACAAAATAGCCCGCACCCAATCTAATGAGTGCGGGCTATCTCTATTTTAACGTAATATTTGTACTTTATGCAGCAGATGCAGCATTCATTACATCGCTAAATGTTGATGAAGTTTCTGTTACTTTAACTTGCTCATAGATCCACGCTACAACACTATCTTCAACAACCATCATTTGAATTTCAGATAGTTTTTGTTGATCGTTCATGTAGAATTTTACAACATCTTCAGGGTCTTCGTAACTTTCTGCGATACCGTCGATAACAGCTTTAACTTTATCTTCTTCAGGTGTAATACCGTTATCAGAAATAATTTTACCGATAAGTAGGCTTAGCGATACACGTTGCTTAGCGTTATCTTTGAAGTTTTCAATATCAAAAGGAATACCGTCAACATTAACACCTTGGTTTTTCAAGTTCGTTTTTGCTTGTTCCATAAGGAATTCAGCTTCACGTTGAACGGGTGCTTCTGGTAATGCAACGTCATTATTATCCGTTAAGCTAGACATCACTTTGCGCTTATTTTGAGCTTTTAATGCTGTTTCAAGTTCACGTGTCATATTGCCACGAACTTCTTTTTTCAATGCAGCAAGGCCGCCTTCAACACCACACAACTCAGCAAATGCTTTATCTAGTTTTGGTAATTTTTTCTTAGCAACTGATTTGATAGTTGCAGCAAAGCTAGCTTCTTTACCTTGTAAGTGTTCTGCACGGTAGTCAGCGGGGAATGTCATCGTGATCGTTGTTTCTTGACCAGCTTTCTTACCGATAAGTTGGTTTTCAAATTCTGGCAACATGTTTCCATCGCCAATCACAACTAATACATCAGAACCTTTGCCACCATCAAACTCTTCACCATCGATACTACCTACGAAATCGATGGTTACACCATCTTCTTCTTTAGCAGCACGTTTTAGTGGTTCCCAAGTCAGACGTTGTTGACGTAATGTTTCTAACATTGTGTCAACATCACTGTCTTGGACTTCAGCAGTTGTTTTTTCTAACTTAATGCCTTTCAGCTTGACTTCTGTTACTTCTGGGAACACATCGTAAACCATTGTGTACACGAGTGAACCGTCTTTTTCGTCCATTGTGTCAATATGAGGAGGACCTGCAGGATTAATCTCTTCTTGAGTAAATGCTTCCTGCATACTGCTTTGAACTAGCGCATCAATTACATCACGACGAGCTGGACCACCATGTGATTGTGTAACCATTTTCATTGGCACTTTGCCTGGGCGGAAGCCTGACATTTTCACTGTTGGTTGAATCGCTTTCAATCGTTCTTGTACTGCTTGTTCGATATTGGCATCTTCAACTGTAACCGTCATACGGCGACCGAGTTCGCTAACATTTTCTACAGTAACTTGCATTATTAACCTCAAACATGGATTTTTGAAAAGTATCGGTGGCTAATTAAGCCACCAACCTTTTACATAGATGGTACGAGAGGAGAGACTCGAACTCTCACAGGTTACCCCACCAGAACCTAAATCTGGCGCGTCTACCAATTCCGCCACTCTCGCATAAAACTGATTTTCAGATAAGTCACTATCTGATGAAGTCGGCTATTATAAACATAGATTGCAAAGAAAACTAGCCTTGCATGCTTAAAAAACTTAATCCCATATTCGCTTGCTTGCAAAACTGTTGAAATGAAAGGAAATCTTTTGATTCAATCACTCGATTACTTGCATTCCTATCTGCCATAACTACACCAATGACCTTAGCTCTTACGATTGTTGGCATGATTAAATATGGTGGAGTACCGAGTGATTTCAGCGTCTCTCTAGTTAATATTCCAATGGTTTTCTGGGTTCAACAGGCACTTGTATCGCTTTTTTACTCGCTATAACATGATGAAAAAATCGTTAGCGTGAGTGAACCTACATTAAGTGCGCGAATCCCTATGCTTGTATTACTGTATGAAAAGACGGGGCATCTCTTCTATAACTTATCTTGGGGAATACCTTCAACCGATACTGATGACAATGTAATGTAGGCTATCGTGTTTAGTCAAAGTTCAATCCTGCATTTATTCATTTGCTATGCCATGCGGAACATGACCTGTTGCAACATGTTCTCTTGCAGAATCACAATGACCCTGTTGATCATCGAAAAAAATATCTGCACCAAAAGACTTTAAGAAAGGCCCTTTATCCATACCACCCAAGAAAATAGCTTCATCGATACGAATACCCCATGAGCGTAATGTTCTAATAACTCGCTCATGTGCCGGTGCAGAGCGTGCAGTCACTAGAGCAGTACGGATAGGCGTTTTATCTTCATCAAATTGAGTTTGAAGATGATTTAAAGCGATCAAGAAGTCTTTAAATGGCCCAGCATTGAGTGGATCTTTAGCCGTTTGTTGCTCATTATCTGTAAAGGCTTTCAAACCTTGTTCTTTGTATATACGTTCAGATTCATCAGAAAATAATACTGAATCACCATCAAAGGCAATTTTTAACTGTTCATTATCACTACTTTCCTCAACATTTGAAGGAAGTATTGTTGCCGCAGCAATACCAGCATCGAGCGCTTTTCTAACATCTTCAGGACTTGTTGATAGAAACAAATTAGCCCCAAATGGAGAAACATAGCAGAAAGGACTGTTACCAGAGGTAAATACCGCACGCGTAATTTCAAGTTGATGATGCTGAATAGAATTGAATATTCTTAAGCCCGTATCTGAGCTATTGCGTGATAATAAAATTATCTCAACATGAGATGTATTTTGAATTTTATTTAATGACAGAAGTTTTTTTACTAGGTTATATGCTGCACCTGGCTTTAAGGGAATATCTTCATTTTCAATCTGATAATTACAGTAAGCTTGCGTGCCCTGCTCCTCGTAGATTTGATGACTTTCATCTAAATCAAATAAGGCACGAGATGAAATAGCAACAACTAAACGTTTATCTGCCACCTTGCTCTCCTTCTCGTTCAACAGCTTGACCATTTTTACGAGCAATCCGCATAATTTTGTCCCATGCTTTTTGAGAAGCAAGAGTAACTGAAGCGTCCTTAGACATCACGACCATATCATTTGCTAAGGAAGTTAAGACAGATACCTCTTCAGGTTTTCCTTTAGGGAACTCCGAATTAGCATTAAAAACAACACGGCAAAAGATCGGTATATTAGGTGTAATAGCCTTTATTGCCTGACGAGAAGTTCTGATATGGCGTAGAGGATTAGCAAACTTATAGCTGCGACCATCAATTATTTGTGTCCATTGATCAATCGTGTCTGCACCAAATAAATTGCCAGACATAGGGTATGTTTCAACAAGAAGCAACCCCTGATCCGTTAATATCAAATGTTCTATCTCTAACAGACCACCGATACCATCAGGTACTATAATTTCTTTGATTTCATCGCGGATATAAGGCTCTAAAATCTTATGCATTTTCAAAGCTGAAGAACGATGTTTATTTTTATAAATTAATAGCGCTATTATTAATAGACATAATACTGCTAGTGCAGAGTATAAAAGTATTGAAGGGGTTTGCGACAAAATAACAGTAGCTCTTAATAAAAATTTCTCGTTAATTATACGAGATTAAGCTAATTTTGCGAGCTACTTCACATAAATTTTATACTACAGGCAAAATTACGGGATCTTCATGAATGAGAACTTCAGCATCTGCAAAAAGTTTTACAAGTTCATTTTCAACGTGATCAGCAATCTCATGGGCCGCTAGAAGTGATAGTGTCGAATCTAGCTCCAAGTGCAATTGAATAAATATTCGCGTCCCAGAACGACGCGTTCTTAGATCATGCAGTCCTAGCGTTCCTGGATGATTAATTACAAACTGGCGGATCTTTTCACGCTCTTCATCGGGTAATTCATGATCCATGAGTAAATCGATTGACTCTTTTACGATCTCCCACGCACTATATAAAATGAATATGGCAATACCAATACCAAATAAGGCATCAAAATAGCCTCTACCATAAAACGATAAAAGTAAGGCAACAATAACACTCGCATTAACAAGTAAATCAGTTTTGTAATGTAAGGCATCGGCCTTAATGGCAGTAGAATTTGTTTGTTTAATTACGTATTTTTGGAATGAAAGCAATGCCAGTGTTGCTACGATAGAAAATATCATAACCCCTACCCCAACTTCTAAGCCTGAAGTGATCTCTTGCGGGTGAATTAGACGTCCTACAGCTTGAAGTAATAAAAAACCAGCCGATCCAGCAATGAACATTGCCTGTCCCATTCCAGCCAAAGCTTCAGCCTTACCGTGACCAAAACGATGTTCTTTATCCGCGGGTTGCAAAGCATGATGCACAGCAACTAAGTTAACAAGCGACGCAAGAACATCAAGACTAGAATCAAGCAATGTCGCTAAAACACTAACTGAATCAGTAATAAACCACGCTACTATCTTAACCAGAATAAGTATTAAGGCTGTAGAAACAGAAGCATAAGTTGCCCATCGCATTAAGCGTGCAGTATCAGATTGTTGCTTACTCATCATCATTAGTTAAATTTAGTGGTAAAGTATTATTGTGTAAATTTTAGCAAGTAAGTCTTTTTGTTCCTAATCTAAATAAACAGGTATTGAATATGGTCGCTCAAACAATAACAACATCAGCATTTAATGATCAAAGACCTGGCACGTCAGGCTTAAGAAAAAAAGTAACCGTATTTCAACAAGCACACTACCTAGAAAACTTCGTTCAATCTACCTTTGATGCGCTAGATGATGTTCAAGGAAAAACACTTGTTGTAGGTGGCGATGGACGTTTTTATAATGAACATGCCGTTCAAGTTATTTTAAAAATGGCTGCAGCCAATGGCTTTTCTCGTGCAATTGTTGGTCAAAATGGTTTGCTCTCTACGCCAGCAGCATCATGTGTAATACGTAAATACAAAGCCTTTGGTGGAATAATTCTTTCTGCCAGCCATAATCCAGCAGGTCCAAATGGTGACTTTGGTATTAAATATAATATATCTAATGGTGGCCCAGCTCCTGAAGGTATTACTGAAGCTATATTTGCTAATACCCAAACCATTTCTAACTACCAGATCTTAGACGATGCCAATATCTCTCTAGATGTGATCGGCTCGCAAACGCTAGCAAACATGACAGTTGATATTATTGATCCTGTTAGTGATTATGCTGAATTAATGGCTGATTTGTTTGATTTTGATGCAATTCGTGCTTTGTTGTCTGATGATTCATTTCAAATTCGTTTTGATGCCATGCATGCCATTACAGGCCCTTATGGTAAAGAAATCCTCGAGAACCAATTAGGTGCAAAAGCGGGCACAGTAATCAACGGTACACCATTAACTGACTTTGGTAATGGTCATCCCGATCCCAATCTTACCTATGCAAAAGAATTAGTTGAACAAATGTTTGTTGCTAATGCACCCACATTAGGTGCAGCATCAGATGGTGATGGCGATAGAAATATGATTTTAGGTGCTAACTTCTTTGTTACGCCATCAGATAGCTTGGCCGTTATGGCTGCAAATGCACAATGTGTTCCTGCATATAAAGGTGGCTTAACAGGCATAGCACGCTCAATGCCGACTAGCCAAGCACCTGACCGCGTAGCTGAAAAATTGGGTATCGAATGCCATGAAACCCCCACTGGTTGGAAGTTCTTTGGTAACTTACTTGATGCTGACCGAGCAACATTATGTGGTGAGGAAAGCTTTGGTACTGGCTCAAATCATATTCGTGAAAAAGATGGTTTATGGGCGGTACTTTTCTGGTTAAATATATTGGCTGTACGTAAACAATCAGTTGCTGAAATTGTTGAACAGCATTGGAAAGAATATGGCAGAAACTATTATACTCGCCACGATTATGAAGCTATTCCTTCGGATATTGCAACACAATTGATGGCGGATCTAGAAGCACAATTCCCAAGTCTTGTTGGCCAAACATTAGCGGGGAAAACGGTTGCTTATGCGGACAACTTTAGCTACACCGATCCAGTAGACAACAGTGTTTCAAGTAATCAAGGTCTACGTATTGGTTTTGAAGATGGTTCACGTATTATTCTTCGTTTATCAGGTACAGGCACAGAAGGTGCGACCCTGCGTGTCTATATTGAATCTTATGAAAATGATGAAGCTAAACTATACCAAGAAACACAATCTGCTTTACAGGTATTAATTTCTGCAACAGATGAACTGGCTGGCATTACTGAACGAACTGGTCGCACAGAACCAACTGTTATTACTTAATAAGGTACACCGTTAAATGCAACAACTTATATTAGGATCTAGCTCGCCATTTCGTGCAGAGATCTTGGCTAAACTTGGCATAGATTTTATTACCGCATCACCAGAAATTGATGAAAGCCCTATAGAGAATGAACGCGCTGAACAATTGGTACAGCGTCTTTCTGAATCAAAGGCACGTAAAATTGCTGAACGATATCCTGACGCACTGATTATTGGTTCAGATCAGGTAGCATTACTAGAGGGTGAAATATTAGGCAAACCTAGGCAGCATAACAATGCGGTTAAACAGCTAACAGCTGCATCAGGTAAAACTCTACGCTTTTTGACGGGCTTAGCCTTGTTCAACAGTAAAACAGGGCAAATGCAATCTCTTGTTGAACCATTTGACGTGAGCTTTAAATCGCTTAATTCATCACAGATAGAGTTTTATCTGCAACAAGAACAACCTTATCAATGTGCGGGGAGTTTCAAATCAGAAGGGTTTGGCATTAGTTTATTTTCTAAACTAAGTGGAGATGATCCTAACAGCCTTATAGGATTACCATTGATTCGGCTGATTGACCTTCTGAGTAACGAAGGCATTGATATACTTCAGCCAAATCAATAGTTATTTTAAAACCTATGGTGTAACAGGTGCTGGAGCTTCTGGAAGAGCAACAGGTCCAGGAGCAATATTAGCAGCTGCAGCCGCTTGACCTGCAAGTGATTGCATTATTGTAGACATTAATTTTCTAGCAGCACGTTGGCGCATCGTTTTAACCATGCCTTCTCGTAAGTCAGAATTAACGTTATTTGTTGTCAGTGTCGCTTTTAGATCGTCAAGGTGAGGTTCGCAGGCAGTTAATGTTTTATCTGCCACATTTTGAGCTTTAACCCCTTGTTGATGATATTCAAGTCTATTTTTCATCATGCACTCGTTGTACTTCATGATATGACCATACATTTCAGCTTGAGCATCTTCTGACATATCCGCAGGCGTAATAATATTTACATCTTCTGATTCAATGCTTACAACTTCTTCAGTAGGTGGAGCAACCTCTTCAGCTGCATTACTCACGCTTTCTTCAACTGTAGCCGTCACCACTTCAACCGTACTACTTTGTTGATTAAGGTAACTGTATCCAGCAATGGCAACAACCACTAACACTACAACAATAACAAGGTTTTTCATTTTCTCTCCTAATAATAAATATAATTATGAAAGTGCTTATCGACATCTTCCAGACAAAAATCAATACTACACTGAGCGGAATACTATACACTTCAAATCTAACTTTGAGCATAATTTCATACCCACTCAAGTTATATAATAATAAATTTACAGATAGAACATATAATTAAAAGAGATTATTAAAGTACAATGTCTTCAATAAAAAGTACGGATCCACGTATAAATGAAATTCATAATTGGTTAAATAAGGTCTTTGACTCAACACAATACCAATTAGATATAGCCTCTAGTGATGCAAGTTTTAGACGATATTTCAGAGTGTCTTATCAAAATGAAACTTGGATCTTGATGGACGCGCCCCCCTCACATGAAAATACTGGCCCCTTTATTGATATAGGCACATTCCTGTTCGATAACAATATTAATGTACCTGAAATTAAGGCAAAAGATACTGATAAAGGTTTCTTGTTATTATCTGATTTCGGTAACCAAGCCTACCTAGATGAACTCAATAGTGATTCAGCTGACACACTCTACCATGCCGCTATTGATAGCCTGGTCTCTATGCAAAAATGTTCTATTAGCGAATCAGGCTTGCCTCACTATGATTCGGCCTTATTGCAACAGGAGTTAAACCTCTTTCCCGATTGGTTTTTGGGCAAACATCTTGAAATTTCTGCCCCTGCATTCCTACAAACAAGCTTTAACATACTGATCGATAATGCACTTGAACAAGATCAAGTGTTTGTTCATCGAGATTATCATTCACGTAATTTGATGCACACAAAAGAACATTCACCAGGCATTATTGATTTTCAAGATGCCGTTATCGGCCCCATTACTTATGACCTGGTATCACTATTACGTGATTGCTATATTTCATGGTCTGATGACAAGTTAACGCAGTGGATTAGTTACTATCTATCTCAAGCACAAGCTAAGGGTTTATTACTTAATGTATCTCATGAGCAGTTCACCCGATGGTTTGATTTAATGGGTTTACAACGTCATATAAAGGTACTTGGTATATTTTGTAGACTCAACTACAGAGACAATAAAGATAATTATCTGAATGATTTACCCCTTACGCTCAACTATGTGATCAAAATCAGTAAAAAATATCCTGAGTTTAAAGAGTTAAGTGACTTTCTTAGCCAACAAGAAAAAATAGCAGCCATCGTATGAAAGTAATTATCTTATCTGCAGGCCGCGGTGAACGATTACGACCGTTAACAGATATCACCCCTAAACCACTATTACAGGCGGGTAAATTTCGCTTGATTGAATATACAATTCATTCTCTAGTAAAAGCGGGTTTTAATGATATTGTGATTAACACCGCCCATTTAAGCGAACAGTTCCCCAAAGTCTTAGGGTGTGGTGAAAAATATAATGCAACAATTAGCTACTCACCTGAGCAAGAAGGTGGCTTAGAGACTGCTGGAGGTATCATCAATGCGCTGCCCTTATTAGGGGATGAACCCTTTTTAGTTGTAAATGGGGATATATGGACAGATTACCCTTTTGAAAATCTGGCTAATGTTGAAATAAACAACAATCTACTGGGCCACTTAGTTTTTGTAAATAATCCCAAACACAATCCAGAAGGTGACTTTTCACTCTCTTCTGACTTGGTTAGTTTAGAGGGTAATAAAAAGCTGACTTATAGTGGAATTGCAATTTACCACCCTGCTCTATTCGCAGGCTTTTCTGTGCAACGACTAGCACTCAAACCACTATTACTTAAAGCAATTGATGCCCAACAGTTAAGTGGAGAGCACTATAGTGGACACTGGTCTGATATAGGTACCGTAGAACGCTTACAACAGCTTGAACAGGACTTAGCGATTAAGGAATAAAAATTCCAATAATGCTTTTTGAGCATGCAAACGATTTTCAGCTTCATCCCAAACAACGCTATCAGGATTATCCATCACGTGTGCAGAGACCTCCTCACCACGATGAGCAGGCAGGCAGTGCATAAATAATGCATCATTGTTGGCAAGCGCCATTATCCTACTATCCACTTGAAAGTCAGCAAACGCCATTTCACGTTTTTTCTGCTCTTCTTCTTGCCCCATGCTTGCCCAAACATCTGTGACAATTAGGTCAGAATTATTAACGGCACTAGCGACATCATTGAATAAGCTAATATTTGCATCAGCTTCAGCCACAATATCAGCATTAGGTTCATAACCTGCAGGTGTTGCGATATTTAGATTGAAACCAAAGCGATCAGCTGCATTAATATAGGAATGACACATATTATTGCCATCGCCCACCCATGTAACTGTTTTACCTTTAATTGAACCACGATGCTCAACATAGGTCTGCATATCAGCCAGTAGCTGACAAGGATGATAATCATCCGTTAACGCATTTATAACAGGCACAGATGAATAGTCAGCGAAGCGTTCAACCATCTTATGATCAAAGGTACGGATCATCACCATATCAACCATGCTCGAAATAACTCGGGCCGAATCTTCAACCGGTTCTCCGCGGCCCAGCTGTG
>Ga0209494_1000149_pt1 | contig 29544 bp, 34 predicted proteins | sample EN1Hudseemescosm_FD_184628 | JGI IMG/M metagenome (GOLD analysis project Ga0209494, IMG submission 184628) | Methane-oxidizing microbial communities from mesocosms in the Hudson Canyon - EN1B Hudson Canyon (SPAdes) (version 2) | ecosystem: Environmental > Aquatic > Marine > Cold seeps | place... | reverse complement strand
CATTATTACTAACGGGGGTCGCTATAAGCTTCTTCTTTTCTAGTCTTATCTTATTCACCCAATATCTGAGCAACCTAACAGACTCATTCCAGATTTTACGTTGGTTAATGGGCAGCCTAACAACCGTCGGCTATCGAGACATTATGCAACTACTCCCTTTTGTCACACTGTGTAGTGCAGCAATCTTATGGTTAACTCGCGAGTTAAACCTATTAATGGCGGGTGATGATATTGCTCTTAGTCGTGGCGTATCTGTACAAAAAATCCGTTATAGTCTCTTTTTTGTCACATCACTCTGTGTGGGCGCGATTGTCGCTTTATGTGGACCTATCGGTTTTGTTGGCATGATGGTTCCGCATATCTGCCGGCTGATTATTGGTAGTGACCATCGTTACTTAGCACCTGCGAGTCTCCTTGTTGGTGGTTCATTTCTAATAGTTTGCGATACCATTTCCAGACTGATTATTGCGCCAGCTGAAATTCCAGTTGGTGTCATAACAACCCTACTCGGCGGCCCATTCTTTTTATGGTTGTTAATTAAGTCTAAATCAAAAGGGGCTTGACCCAAGCTTAGTCAAAGTGTGATGATGCTCGTAAAGGATTTCGGGAAGAAAATAAGACAGTGAACGCACTTAAACACATTGCTGTGATCAGCATATTATTTATTAATGGTCTCTACTTACCTGTTCAGGCTATGCCCTATCCTTGGTTTGAATCTTTTAAAGATAGCACTTCCATATCTCTCAACACCACGGCACTTAGTCATTTTTATACTCACTCAAGTCCCGATCCCATTTGGCTAAATAATAACGTAATCAGTCAACATGCTTATGATGCACTTGATTTTATTTCTGGCTCAGCCAAACATGGTTTAAACCCCAATAAATACCATCTTTCTTTACTTAACAATCTCGATCCATCACTCGACGATGACTCAGCGAAGCAGTTTGAATTATTGCTAAGTGATGGTCTATTAAAATTGATTCATGATATTTCTGTAGGACAATTTCAATCGGGTATCGCTGATCCTGATTGGTTTATCCCCCAAGCACGTTTTAACCAAGTAGAATTTTTACAACAGGCTCTATTATCGCCGCATCTTAAAAGCCAATTAAATTCGCTTAGCCCTAACTCACCTACTTACCACAAATTAACTCAGGCATTAGCACGTTATCAAAGTTATGTTGACCGAGGCGGCTGGTCTGCAATACCTGAGATGAACTTAACTCGCCCCACTGAGAGCCATCAAAATATACCCCTTATACGAGAACGCTTAGCATTTGACTATCAAGAACTTGTTCTAACTACAAAGAAAAATAGTCGCTATTATGACCATTTTTTAGAACAAGCTGTTCGCCAATTTCAAACACAACATGGTTTAAAACCTGACGGCATAATTGGTTCTGAAACCCGCAACGCAATGAATGTATCTGCCACGGATAGACTTCATCAGATTAAAGTTACCCTAGAGCGTCATCGCTGGATGCCTGACGATTTAGGTCACCGCTATCTCATGGTTAATTTAGCCAATTACCAACTCCGAGCGATCAATAATGGTAATGAAGAATTAAATATGAAAGTCATTGTTGGTCGAAAAAGCAGACCAACACCCAGTTTTTCATCGAAAATGAATCGTCTCGTTTTCAATCCTTATTGGAATGTCCCTAGAAAATTAGCCAAGCTCGATCTATTACCTAAACAACAAGATAATTTTAATTATTTCTACTTACATGATATTCGCGTTTTCAGTCATGAGAATGGCAAAAAAATAGAACATGATCCCTACACTATCAATTGGGAATCAGTTACCCCATCAAACTTTTCCTATATGTTGAGACAAGATCCAGGCGACAACAACGCCTTAGGAAAATTAAAGTTTATGTTTCCAAATCAATGGAGTATCTATCTGCATGACACATCTCATCGCGAATTATTTTCTGAAACAAAGCGTTCTTTAAGTTCAGGGTGTATTCGTGTCGAAGATCCAATTGCATTGGCGAACTTCAGTCTTGCTAAGCCAACGGCACAAGAAACAATTATGAATATGCTCGAGAGTAAGAAAAATAGAGGGCTAAAGCTCAGTGAACCATTATCAATTTATGCGGTTTACTTCACAGTATGGATCGATGGTAATGACGTAAAATTCTCCCCAGATGTTTATCAACGAGATGAACGCATAGCTAAACTATTGTAAATATATACAAAAGTTGTTTATACTTAATAGCTTATGCCATGATGATTGATAGGTTTAAGGGTGATTAATGCCATTTGAAATAGAAAGACACGCAAAACAAGCTTTAGATGCTAGTACATCTAGAAGACGTTTTTTGCAATTGGGTTTTGGTGCTTCAGCAAGTCTTGCCATGCCTAATGCCTTTGCAAACTTATTAACTGAACCAGAACGTAAGCTATCTCTCCTCAATCTACATACTGGTGAAAGCCTTAAGGCAACATACTGGGCTGAAGGTCAATATCAAACGAGTGAATTAGATGCGATTAATCGTGTTCTTCGTGATCATCGAACAGGTGATGCGTATGACATGGACAATAACTTAATTGATCTGCTCAATATCCTTCACCATAAAGTAAATGGCAAACAGCCTTTCCATGTTATTTCTGGCTATCGTTCTCCAAAAAGTAATGCATACCTAAGTAATAAGAGCTCTGGCGTAGCGAAGAAAAGCTTTCACATGCAGGGTAAAGCTATCGACATCCGTCTTCCTGGCCGCAACCTTTCAGCATTACGTTCTGCTGCACTAAATCTTCAAACAGGTGGCGTGGGTTATTATCCTAAATCTGATTTTATTCATATTGATACGGGGCATGTACGTAACTGGGCAGGTTAAGTTCATTACGCCAGATCAGCATTCATCTAATAACTGTTCTAATAACCGTCTAAACTTTTCCATTTCTGCAGAATAGCTTTGTTTTAGCTTCTGATGCTCGTTCTTAACTTGTTCGTGTAATTCAGCGAGTTTTTGATGGATCTGAGCTTGTTTCTCAGGTGATTTATAAGTAGGGCACCCAGCAAAACTGCATTCATCCATACCGCATTCATAACGAGTCACCTGCTGTTCATGTTCATCAATAAGCGTTGAATGCAACGTTAAAAGAGATGAATGTTCAGGTAAAGCGCGTTCTAATAAATATAATAATGCCACCAATTTCTCAATATCTTTCTGCCATGCTTCAGCCTCTTTCTTCCACAGCGCATGATCGTGATGCCAATGTTTATTTTCATCTTTAAATACTTTTGTGCTAACCATAACAACCCCTCATATCGATATGATCACTCGACAACACCACTATAATACTCCTACTCTTTTATTTTCGTAACTAGTTCACACCTATACATTTTTTAACTACTTAAATAATAGCTGCACAGGACAAGAATCTAAATTCAACGTAAAATACACATTCATGCTCTCATTGTTGGAATTGTTATGTCTCAAGTCGTTGTCTGTGCCATGTATAAATTTGTCACACTAGATAATCATATTGCTCTAAAACCACCTTTGCTTAATTTTATGCAGTCAAACAATATTCGTGGCACCTTGTTACTCGCAAATGAAGGAATCAATGGCACCGTTGCTGGCTCACGACAAGATATTGATGCTTTATTGATCTACCTTAAAAGTGATGACCGCCTAGCTGAACTCAGTTATAAAGAATCATTTACTAATGAGATGCCTTTTTTACGTACTCGAGTAAAACTGAAAAAAGAGATTGTTACCATGGGGGTTGAAGGCATTGATCCTAAACATGTCGTCGGTACTTATGTAAAACCAAAAGACTGGAATTCGCTTATTAGTGATCCCGACGTTTTATTGGTCGATACACGTAATGATTACGAGGTGCAGGTAGGCACATTTAAAGATGCTATCAATCCTGAGACTGAAAGCTTTCGTGAATTTCCCGATTATGTAAAGCAACACTTTGATCCAGAAAAACATAAAAAAGTAGCTATGTATTGCACCGGTGGAATTCGTTGTGAAAAATCTACTGCCTATATGAAGGAACAAGGTTTTGCAGAGGTTTACCATCTCGAAGGCGGCATTCTAAAATATCTTGAAGAAGTACCTGCTGAAGATACATTATGGCAAGGTGAATGCTATGTATTTGATGAACGTATTACCGTTAATCATCAATTAGAAAAAGGTGTTTATGATCAATGTAATGCTTGTCGCTTACCGATTACAGAGGAAGACAAGCTAAGTGAACAATACCAGCATGGTGTAAGTTGTCCGCATTGTTTTGACAAAACATCTGCTGTACAAAAAGCGCGCTTTTCTGAGCGAGAAAAACAAATGAAACTTGCAGAGCTACGCGGCGAAGCTCATATTGGTGCTGATTCAGCCGAAACTATAGCTAAACATCGTGCTGAGAAACAACAATTGAAAGAAAACCAACGCCAAGCATCACTACAAAAAGAACACCGCTAAAGTGAAGTTATTCATTACTTTAATCTGCTTATTTCTTAGTGCCAATACAATTGCTAGTGAAAATAAGCAAGCCGCCATAGCTTCTGCTCACCCTTTAGCTACACAAGCTGGATTTGAAATTTTAGAGCAAGGTGGCAATGCATTTGATGCAGCCATTGCTGTGAGCGCAGCATTGGCTGTTGTTGAACCATCTGGCTCTGGACTAGGTGGGGGTGGTTTTTGGTTACTACATCGGGCCAATGATGGCTTTCAAACCATGATTGATGGTCGCGAAGTTGCACCGAGTGCCGCTCATAAAGATATGTACCTCAATCAAAAGGGTGAGTTTGATAAGCGTTTATCCTTGGATGGTGCTTTAGCTGCTGCAATACCCGGAGTACCCGCTGCCTTAGACCATCTAAACAAAAAATATGGCCGTCTAACATTAAAGCAAACATTAGCACCTGCAATTCGCTATGCCAAACAAGGTTTTGAAGTCACAGAACATTTCCAACGCCTAGTCAATTTTAGGCGAGATGCATTAAATGCATCTGATGATTCTCGAGCAATATTCCTCAGTTCATTAACAAACAATCAAGTGCCACCTCTCGGTACACTTATCATCCAAACGCAATTAGCCGAAACATTAGAACACATTGCCCAGCAAGGTCGTGATGGTTTTTATCAAGGAGAAATTGCTAAGAAATTAGTTGATAGCGTACAACAAGCAGGTGGGATTTGGACGTTAAAAGATTTACAAAATTACCAAATAAAAGAACGTACACCCATTAGCACTACATACAAAGGTTATAAAGTCACATCAGCAGCATTACCTTCATCAGGTGGCATTGTATTAACATCAATACTTAATCAGCTTGAACTGTTACCACTTTCAGAAGCAGACACCGTACAACGACAACATCTCATCGTTGAAACCATGCGTAGAGCTTATTTTGATCGTAGCCAATACCTAGGTGATGCTGACTTTATTCAGGTGCCTGCCCAACAATTAACCTCAAAATCATATGCTAAAGAATTAGCTTCTAATATTGATATTCATCGTGCGACAAGTACTAAAAAACTGCCGAAAAATGACAATGTTAAAGGCGAAGATACCACTCACTTTTCAATCATTGATAAAGAAGGAAATCGTGTTGCAGCCACATTAAGTATCAATTATCCCTTCGGTTCAGGTTTTGTCGCCAAAGGTACAGGGGTTTTACTTAACGATGAAATGGATGACTTTTCGGCACAAGCTGGTTCAGAAAATGTCTATGGCCTTATTGGTAATGAGGCAAATGCTATCGCTGCTAATAAACGCCCCCTATCAAGCATGACCCCCACCTTTATCGAAAATGATAATCATCTAATGATCATAGGCACCCCTGGAGGCAGTCGCATTATCACGATGGTACTGCTAGGTATTTTAGATTTTATTGATGGTCATAACGCTGAAGAAATCGTTTCTCAACCACGGTTTCATCATCAATATTCACCCAATAAGATTCAATTTGAGTCTGTGGGCTTTCGTTCTGAAGAATTAGATAACATAAAACAATATGGACATGAGATTGATGTACTTAATCGACAATATGGCAATATGCAGATCATCATTCAAACTACAACGCCATCTCACCTTACCGCTGCAAGTGATCCTCGAGGTGAAGGATTAAGTATTGTCCAATAAACCAGGTTTAAAAAGAAGCTTATCATTAACTCATATGGTGCTTTATGGGCTAGGCACTACCATTGGGGCAGGTATATATGCGCTGGTCGGTGAGCTAGCAAGTATTGCAGGTTATTTTGCACCTATTTCATTTTTAATTGCCTCAATAATGGCAACACTGACGGCAATGTCATTTGCCGAATTATCAGGTCGTTTTCCCCAAGCTGCAGGTGCAGCATTGTATATTAAAGAAGGCTTTGCTTCACAAAGACTTTCCACAATAACGGGACTATTAGTTATTCTTGCCGGGCTAGTCTCTGCTGCGGCCTTAATTAATGGTTTTGTTGGCTACTTGCATCAATTTATTTCCATCGACCGTTTGCCTATTATTATCATCATAACGTGTCTAATGGGCAGTATAGCCGCATGGGGGATTTCAGCTTCAGTCTCAATAGCTTCGCTTATTACAATCATTGAAATTGGCGGGTTATTATTAATTATTGGCATAAGCATTTCTGGCACCACATTTCACCTAGACACCATGAAAGCGGCACTGATTCCCTCCGCTGATTTTACCCAATGGTCAGCTATATTTGCCGGCACACTACTCGCTTTTTATGCCTTTATTGGTTTTGAAGATATGGTTGATGTTGCCGAAGAAGTAAAAGATGTAAAACGCAATTTGCCCTTAGCAATAATACTCACTCTAGCGATCACTACCGTATTATATATGTTGATTATGACAACTGCGGTTCTTGCCGTTTCCCCTGCTGAATTAGCATTGTCAGAAGCACCTTTGGCATTTATATACCAACATTTCACAGGGAACAATGCCACTGCAATCAGTATTATAGGATTGCTCGCGATTATCAATGGTGCATTAATTCAAATGATTATGGCTTCTCGGGTAATGTATGGCCTTGGCTCTCGCGGCCAACTTCCCAGAATATTAAGCATTGTTCACCCCAAAAGCCAAACACCACTTATTGCCACATTTATTGCCACCTTTACGGTACTTTTCTTAGCTCTAATTGGTCATCTTTCCATTCTGGCTGAAATCACATCACTCATTATGCTGTCTATTTTTTCACTTATAAACCTTGCCTTAGTGAGAATAAAAAAACGCAGCCCATCTACCGAAGGAAGTATTTGTTTTCCTATTTGGCTACCTTTAACGGGGTTCATTGTCAGTCTAGGCTTTCTTATACTTACCGTAATCAATTTAGCATTCAGCTAATTGTCCCTGTCTTGCTTGTGATAGTGCCGTTGTTTCCATCACTAATAATATCAATACGGTTAATATAATAGGCACAGCAGCAATACGACTAAATACCACCAGCATAATAGTAAACATATTGTGATCGGTTTGAAGTGAAGCTAATAGCCAACCCAAAAGCATAATCACACTAGAAATAGTATAGGCTACAAGTAATAGACGACTTCGCTTCCATGCCAATTGCCAATGTGTGTTCACCCACTCTACATCTGTAGCAAGGGATGCCCTACGAGCTACCAAAAATATCATTACTGCTGAACCGAATAATGCTAAGCTGAGAAAAATGCTGATATAGCCACTACTTAATGCTGCCACAGGTAATAATAAATGAAAAATAGCCAAATTCATCATTACCATCTCATGAGCAAAGCCTGCACGACTTTTTTCATCTTTCATTACCTTTATCCCATCAATCTATATTAGAATTTAATAATGCACTTAATTGATACTCATTGCCACTTAAATTTTGCTCAATTTGATAGTGATCGTGAAAATCTGCTCGAACACTGTCAAGCCATTGGTGTTAAAGATATTATTGTTCCAGGTATTAAAGCTGGAGACTGGACTCAATTACTTAAAATCTGCGCCCAGTCCACGCTATTACACCCAGCACTAGGTTTGCATCCTCTTTTCCTGGCAGATCATAAACCTGAACATTTACTTCAATTAAAAGACGTAATCGAAAACAATAAGATTATTGCTATCGGCGAAATTGGCCTTGATTTTTATCTGCCCAATCATGATAAACAAGCCCAAATCGACTTATTTTCAGCGCAGCTAGCATTAGCTCAAGCCGTAAAATTACCTGTCTTATTACATGTTAGAAAAGCACACGATCAAACACTAAGTTTGCTAAAGAAACATCCTGTTATGGGTGGCATTGTGCATGCCTTTAACGGCAGTCTTCAACAAGCAGAACACTATCAACAATTAGGCTTTGTATTTGGCGTGGGAGGTGCGATTACTTACCCCAAAGCAACACGGTTACGATCATTGTTTAGCCAACTCCCACTATCAAGTATCGTATTAGAAACGGATGCACCTGATATGCCATTGATCGATATGCAAGGCCAAAGAAATTCACCTGAGAACATCCCATTAATTCTCAATACATTAAGCTCTATACGTTCGGAAAGCAGAGAAGAAATTGCTACAATCACAACACGTAACGCAAAACAAATCTTACCTTTATAGAATAAATAATTAAATTCACATGAGTTCATTACGCTATTTAACTGGCTATCCGCCATCAGTACACGATCAGGTAGAAACCTTAATATCGAAAGGAATATTGGCGAATGTGCTGCTAAAGAAATATCCTAAACCACACACTATTAATAACAATAAGGCCTTGTATTCATACGTTATCGATATGAAGAATCAGTTTATTCGTAAATCAAGTCCGCTCAGTAAAGTTGTCTATGATGATAAACTTGATGTACTTCATCAAGCATTAGGTCTGCATACTTTTGTATCTCGCGTGCAAGGTGGAAAATTAAAAGCTAAAAATGAGATTCGCATAGGATCGGTATTTAAAAAAGTACCGATTGAATTTCTAGAAATGATCGTCGTACATGAGTTAGCACATCTAAAAGAAAAAGAGCATAACAAAGCCTTTTATCAACTGTGTACGCATATGCTTACAGACTATCATCAGTTAGAATTCGATGTTCGCCTCTATCTCACCTATTTAGATCGTGTTGGTAAGTTGTATTAACCACCAGCCTTGAAGGAATAAATGAAAAAGTCACATATTAGCCTCGGATTAATTAATCCTAAAAGCCCTGATAATGTTGGTTCTGTTTTACGTGCCGCTGCAAACTATCGTGTTAATGATGTTTTTTATACTGGAAATCGATATCCACGTGCACTTGAACGTAGTGCAAGAACGGTTGATATGAGTCGTAAGATTGGTCGTGAAATTCCACTCTCACAGCTTAACTGTTTGATTGATGCAGTGAAGGACGATACAAAGGTTGTGTGTATTGAGTTTGCCGTTAATGCCAGCCCATTACCTGAGTATCAACACCCTGACAATGCACTTTATATTTTTGGCCCAGAAGATGGATCGATTGATCAGGAAATAATTGATAAAGCTGATGCCGTTGTTTATATACCCACAGTAGGTAGCATGAACTTATCGGCCACAGTCAATGTTGTGCTTTATGACCGATTAGTAAAAGAGGCCAACTACCAGACTGGTAATGCCTTTATTAAGCAGTCTAGAGATACTAATAATCGATTAAAAGTAATCTAATCACAATAAGGGGCCTTGAATGAGTTCGTACTAAACTATTGGCAGTCTATTGGTAAGAGATCATTATCAATATCTTGGCCATAACAGATCCAATAATCTTCAACGCCTTGTTCATTTGTGATCGGTTCTATTACCATATATTGCCCGCCTTCACCTTCTAGCCAGACTTCAATACCAATAATTCCTTCATCATACACATCAATCTCATAGCGCCCTGAATGATCAATTACATCATTTTCTTCCACGCCTATATCGTTTAATGATGTTGGCCACTCTCCATCATGTATTGCGGCATACTGCATCACTTTATCTTGCAACGGGATCGCTTGTTGATACGCTGATTCTAATTCAGTTTGAATTGAAGTGTTTTCGACAATACCTTCTGCTTTCTCAAGATAATCTTGGTAAGCAGGAACTGCCACTGCCGCTAAAATACCTAATATTACAATCATCATGATAATAGACATGCCTGCCCCCCCACCAAAACGAGGAATAAAGGCTGATAAAAACCAAGCAAAACCATGACGACTTGGAAAACTAATTTCATTTCCTTGTCTAAAAGATAAGGCCGCAGCCATACGTTTAGTTAACCAAGGATAATCATTATTCAATTCATTGAATGACATCCAAAAGCCATTAGTATCAGAAATTTGCTTTAAGTAAGCATCCAAATTAATCGTATTCCAACGCGTGTCTCCTGCAGACATTGTCGAAATTGCTGCTATAACATCGTCATCATTATCACAACACATCGCACCATAACGGTCACAGGTATATTCTTGAGCACGTCTATACGCAGCGCCTAGAAGTGGGATCCACGATGCAAAAAATAAGTATGCTCCCCATTGGATATGTTTTCTGTGTAAATGACCTAATTCATGACCGATATAAAAATCGATTGCACTTGGTTTGTCTTCTAGAGCATCAACCACATCAGTAAACAATACAACAAAGTTTCGTCCTCTAAAGCGTGTTGCTAGCGCATTAAAAAAATCTGTACGTAATAGATACGCTTCTGGCACATGATGAAGACCTACTTTTTCAGTATTTCGAACCAGTGATGCATAGAGATCAGGATACTGGTCTTCCGTAATGCGTACACCGTTACCCTTTAAGTGTGAAATAAAGGCCGAGTGAGCAAAAAGAAAAAATAAATACCCTATTAATAAATAGAACAGGATAATTCCAAATGTACCTAAGGTCAGTACCAACCAAAAAATACTGGCAATAATACAGCTGATAATAAATAACGGTTTTTCGTGTTTATAAACTAGATCCATCTCTATTCCCTGCTGTAAGTAATTGCCTCAATAGCTATCGTGTTGTGTTTTATAGGTGATGTCAAATATGATAATTTGATAGCTAGAGCAGTATTAAACTATAGTCTACTGACAGTACTTTTCAGTTATCGGTTTTATACATCATGAATGATATTGATTTAGAAAAATTTAAACATCTACTCGAACAGCAACGGGATGAGTTAATGTCTTGTCAGAAAATGGCACAAACTGCGACTCAAACTGTCGAACTTGATCAATCAAGTGTAGGCCGCGTATCACGCGGTGATGCGCTTCAGTCACAGTCGATGGCCATTGAAACAATGCGCCTTCGTCAGCAACACTTACGACAGATTTCCACTGCACTCGCGTTAATTGGTTCTGGTGATTATGGTTATTGTAGTGTCTGTGATAATGAAATCGATCTGCGTAGATTAGAAATAGAACCAGCATCAACCATGTGTGTTCCATGCGCTTCTAAGGTAAAATAGTCTTAATTATTTCTTTTTGTTACGAAGCTTATGACACACCCAAACCCATTATTTGAACGTACCCATATATTGATCGGCGATGAAGGTATTGCACGTCTACAACAGGCGCATGTATTTATTGCTGGTATTGGTGGTGTTGGCTCATTCACCGCAGAAGCACTTGCCCGAATGGGCGTAGGAAAAATAACCCTTGTAGACCATGATGTTGTAGCAGGATCTAATATCAATAGACAGTTGGTGGCGCTTAATTCAACTCTTGATTTATCGAAAGCTGAAGTCATGAAACAACGTATTCTAGACATCAATCCTGACTGCCAAGTCACGATGATTAAAGAGTTCCTTACTCCAGATAGTGTTTTCGAAATACTTACCCCTGAGTATGATGTTGTCGTTGATGCCATTGATAGTATGAGTAGTAAAGCGGCATTAATTGAAGCAGCATGGAAAAAGAAAATGCCGATATTTGCCAGCATGGGTGCAGGAGGAAAGCTAGATCCAAGCATGATCCGCACTGCCGATATTATGGACACTTCTATGTGTAAGCTTGCCAAAATGATCCGTCGTCATATACGTAGGCGTGGTGTAGGAAGAGGCGTACAAGCTGTCTATTCACTTGAATCACCCTTACCTCCCCTACCACCAGAAGCAGTTGCACATGGTCGCCCACGTGCTGTTAATGGCACGACTAGCTATATGCCCTCAATCTTTGGTCTTACGCTGGCAGGGTTGGTGACGAATCATATTATTGGTGATGCAAGACGTGTCTGAGACTGAGGTAGATCCAACTAACGTTTTAAACTGCACCCAACAACGACAACAACAATTAGCCACCCTACTTAAACCTTATGGAATGGAAATTGTGCATGTCGCTGACAATGAAGCGATTCCCGGTAGTTTTTTTGGTGACCGTGAAGCAGGCTTAGTGGGAAATAAACTATTATTACGTCACGACACGCCAATCCACTCTGCCTTACATGAGTCGGGGCACTTTATCTGTATGGACCCAGCACGACGAGCAAAACTAGATACCGATGCCGAGGGTGACTACGATGAAGAAAATGGCGTCTGTTATTTACAGATTTTACTTGCAGACCATCTCATCGGTATGGGCCGTGAACGAATGATGATCGATATGGATAGTTGGGGATACACCTTTCGATTAGGTAGTGCCAAGGCATGGTTTGAGCAAGATTCTGAGGACGCCAAACTATGGTTAATTAAGCACAATATTATTGACCTTGAACAACAAGCCACTTGGAAGCTTAGGCAAATTGGATAGACCTAAATTGAACATAGAGAATTATGTGACTATCAGAAATTATCTAGATGAAGTGTTTCCAATTACTGAATTCGGTCATTCAAAAACCTTTTCTGTCATGATTCTAGACATGAATAATTTTTAAAGTTTTGAATAATGCCCTCGGCTATTCATCTGGCAATTATAGACTTAGTAATACAATCCTAGTTTTTAGACAGCAAGACACATAGTCTGATGGGGAAATGAAGCCTTCATCCTACTATTAGCCAAAACAGATTATCCAATGGTCCAAAATTCATATTGATCAAATTAAAGCTGAATACCCAACTGCTAACGGTCATAAAACTTTCGCTAAACAAGCAATAAAATGGTTGGTAAAACATCCATTAAACCCACTACTCACGATAAAGTGGTAATGCATAATATAACGCTATATCTAGCGATGAATAGCTTGACAACTCAATAGTTATTCACTTTTAGTGATGATTGCTCGCGAAGGCTTATAACAACACTCGCTAAGTCATTGATACTAGACGAAGATATTATAAGCTATTGATATTTATACAGTTTAATGCGGTGGTTACTTTTTAACCAATCCGAGTTGGGATGTTATAAAATAATGACTTAGGGATTTTCCAGATAGTTAATAACAGAGTTATCCACAGGAAATGTGAGTAACTCTGTAAGTTATTGATCGTCAATTATTGTGCCATTTAATCACTACTTTTCAGGTATGAAACTTTCAGCGAACTCTAGTGCATAACCATCTGGATCTCGACAGAAAAAAGCGGCTCGCCCAGACTTACTTCTTGAGATGTCCACACCTGCTTTTTCTAATTTTTCGGCAATAGCATCTAAATTATCAACAACGAATGCAACATGTCTATCTTTGCCACCATGTTCTGGGCGTCCTTCCATTGAATCTGGATTGGGTAATTTCATCAAATGTATCTGTTGTCCATTCGCATCTAAATCTAGCCACGCGCCCTCAAAAGGGAAATTAGGACGTTCGGTACTGTGATGAATGTTTAATATGCCACAATAAAAATCTAAAGAGCGTTGAAGATCAGCCACTAAAAAGCTGGCATGAGCTATAGATTGAATCATAATGTCTCCAAAGTGTTATATGATTGGTAATAGAAAGTATCAATATTACATTATTAGCATGCTAATAATTGATTAAAAGTATCGGCATGGCCGGTCAAAGCAACTATTCTAATAGTGAAATATCTATTCCCCAACAGCAACAGAAATCTTTATTGCAGCCTCAACGCGATATTCTTGAATCTATTGCAATTAGCAATGATCATAAAGCGACCTTAGACAGCTCTGTCTTGCAAGGGAATATCTATCGCTATGGGTAAATCCCTTTCTTTAGAAGTGATTGCTGAAAGGATTGAAACAGAACAGTAAAAATAATTCTTAATCCATGAAGGCTGTGATCTACTCCAAGGATACTTGTTTGGAAAGCCGATACCAGCTTCTACTCTTGAACAGTTAATGAATCAAACTTAAGATTCAGTTCTAGCAACACCATAGGCAGCAATCAGAATTAATCCACCTCCCAACCATTCTTGTAATGACATAGCTTCATTAGTCAAAGCCCAAGCCCCAATTGCTGCAACCACTAACTCAAACAACATTATCACTGAAGACCTATACACCGGCATACTCGCAACGCCATAAAGCACTGCTACTGTCATTGCCACTATAGCAACCCATCCCAATAGCCATGCTGATATCCATGCACTTGCGGAAGCATCAGGTACGGGGGATTGTTGAATAAGCAATACTATGATCGATGTCAGTACAACACCCCACCAAACCACACTGGTTTTCACTCGCATAGACACTGAACCAAGCTTCCTTGCCTGTACGTTATTAATTGAGAAGGCAATACTTGCCGTTAATGCTAACCAATCAGCCACACCATGTGGCCACGGCCAACCAATGTCATTATTCCATAACATAACGATGGAACCCGACATCGCAATCAGTAACATAGCGATAGCAGCAAGTGATAATTTCTCTTTTAACCACCAACGACCTAATAATACCGTCCATAGCGGCGAAAGATAAAAGAGTAACATCACTCGCATCACTTCACCTTCCGTTAACGCCACTAAAAAAGTCACATTGGTAACACCTGCCGCAATGGCAAGGAGCAACAGATCGGAAAAATGTTGGGATATAATATGGTACTGTCGCCATAACACAGGAACAACAAGCAGTCCCGCAGCTACATACATAATTAACGAAGTCCAAACAGCAGACATGCCAGCCTCTTCAAGCAAGCGAATTGGATACCAGATCAGTCCCCACATACTTGCAGAAAATAATAAGCATGCAATGGCTAAACGATTATGTGATGAGTTAGATATGTTCATAGGCGAATCTTATACCATGTTATGCACGGTTCTATTAACTTATGCTGAATTCTTAGTTTTTGATCTACACATAACCCGCTATAATAATGATCTTTATTTAATTAGATATTTAATATGAATCCTGATCTGGCTCACTTGCATCCCTACCCATTCGAAAAGCTTACCCAACTTAAGGCAGGATGCACGCCGCCGAATGATTTAGCACATATTTCCTTATCAATTGGTGAACCAAAACACCCAACGCCTGGCTTTATTACTGAAGCTGTTATTGAACATCAGCATGGCCTATCCAGCTATCCAACGACCATTGGTACAATAGAACTACGCCATACAATTGCCACATGGTTAGATACACGTTTCCAACTCTCTGGAAATATCGATGCGGCCACTCAAATATTACCTGTCAATGGCACCCGTGAAGCGCTCTTTTCTTTTGCACAAGCAGTCATTGATCGCACCACTAGTGCGCCGATTGTTGTTATGCCCAACCCCTTCTATCAAATTTATGAAGGCGCAGCGATTTTAGCGGGTGCTCACCCCTATTTTTTAAACTGTACTGCCGACAATAATTTTGTTGCTGATTTTTCTGCTGTTAGTGCACAAGTATGGGATCGTTGCCAACTGTTGTACTTATGTAGCCCAGGCAATCCAACGGGTGCAGTTATTGATCAAGAGACATTAACAAATTTAATTGAGCTGGCTCATAAACACGACTTTATCATTGCGTCAGATGAATGTTATTCAGAGATTTATTTCGATGATGAAAAGCCACCTGTAGGTTTATTACAAGCTGCTATTGCAGCAGGTTATACAGATTCAAGTCGCTGCGTTGCATTCCACAGCTTATCAAAACGTTCTAATGCACCAGGCTTGCGTTCTGGCTTTGTCGCTGGTGATGCCAAAGTATTAAAAGACTTTCTTCGCTACCGCACCTATCATGGCTGTGCAATGCCACCAGCAACACAAGCAGCATCAATTGTTGCATGGAATGATGAAGATCATGTTGCCTATAATCGTCAACTGTATCGTGAAAAATTTAAAGCCGTACTCGCCATATTGTCACCTGTGATGAATGTTAGCCTGCCAGAAGCTGGTTTTTACCTTTGGGCTGAAACACCCATTTGTGATACTGAGTTTGCTCGCCGTCTTTTTGATGAAAAGAATGTAACGGTCTTACCAGGCAGCTTCTTAGCCAGAGATAACGACAATGGTAACCCTGGTTCAAACCGTATTCGCATGGCATTAGTTGCTCCGATAGAAGAATGTATCAACGCCGCACACCGGATTTCGGATCTCATTAAAAGCATATAAATGCTGTAAACCAAGCAATAGAAAAACAAACAGGTAAGTTAATTATTATGATTTTATACGGTATTAAAAACTGCGATACTGTCAGAAAAGCACGTCGATGGTGTGAAGCCAATAACGTTGAGTTTCAATTTCACGATTTTCGTGCTGATGGTTTAGATGAAGAAACGATTAATGGCTGGTTAAAATCTGTGTCATGGGAAGTATTGCTTAATAAACGTGGCACTACATGGCGAAAGCTAGAAGACCCTCGAAAAGAACAACTCGATCAATCCATTGCTGTTGAATTAATGCTAGAACACCCAACATTAATTAAACGCCCAGTACTATCTGACAGCTCAGGCTGTAAGGTCGGATTCAAAGAAGCGGATTACGCCGCTTATTTTTCCAAATAATAAAAGAGTCACCTATGTCTGCAACGCTTGAACTCACTAAAGATCTTATTAGCCGCCCAAGTGTGACACCAGAAGATTTCGGTTGTCAGCAATTATTAGCTGATCGTCTCTCTGCAATTGGTTTTACTGTTGAGTATTTACGTTTTGGTGACACCGATAACATCTGGGCACGTCGCGGTACCGAAGGTCCATTACTCACCTTTGCAGGCCATACCGATGTTGTGCCTACAGGTCCTGAAGATAAGTGGACCTCACCACCTTTTGAACCCACTATTCGTGATGGTTTATTATATGGTCGTGGTACAGCAGACATGAAAGGTAGTATTGCAGCATTTGTTACCGCTTGTGAACGTTTTATTGCTGAACATGCAGATCATAATGGCAGTATTGCCTTCCTTATCACCAGTGATGAAGAAGGTCCTGCAACAGGCGGAACCGTTAAAGTTATTGAAACATTAGAAGCGCGTAATGAAAAAATTGACTGGTGCCTTGTTGGCGAACCAAGCAGTACAAATAAAGTGGGTGATATTGTTAAAAATGGCCGTAGAGGCTCACTTAATGGTCGTCTAACGGTTAAAGGTAAACAAGGTCATATTGCTTACCCTCACCTTGCTGAAAACCCAATTCATATACTTACTCCAGCACTGACTGAGTTATGTAATGTTGAATGGGATCAAGGTAATGATGACTTCCCGCCTACTAGCTTCCAAGTTTCAAACCTTAATTCTGGTACGGGTGTGACAAATGTCATCCCAGGCACAGCTGATCTGGTCTTTAACTTTCGTTACTCAACAGAAGTCACCCATGAACTTTTGCAACAAAGAGTAGAAGCTATTCTTGATCAACATGGTATTAACTATGATTTAAGTTGGGAGTTGTCTGGAAAGCCATTCCGTACAGCGAGTGGTGCATTAGTTGATGCGACCAAGCATGCCATTAAAGCCATTACTGGCTACGATACCGAACTATCAACATCTGGTGGTACATCAGATGGTCGGTTTATTGCTCCGACTGGCGCACAAGTAGTTGAGCTGGGTCCTTTAAATGCAACGATTCACCAAATTAACGAATGTGTTTCTGTTGCTGATCTTGATACTTTATCTGACATTTATGAAGTTCTGCTCGGGCAGTTATTAGTCAATAATCAAAACTCATAAATTTGATTATTACAAACATAAAATTTCTGATAAAGTATCGTTTTCATTAACGTTACAACAAAAGGACTTTCCATGTCAGAAACAACGGTTAGCACCACAACTCCAAAACTAATTTACATCTTATTTATGGCCAATGTCATTATTCCTTTTCTAGGATTGATCGGCGTAGTAATGGCTTATGTAAATAAAGCTGATGCGCCAGAGTGGTTACAAACACATTACCAATTTCAAATCCGTACGTTCTGGATTGGTTTATTGTACTTGTTTGTAGGTGCTTTATTATCGATAGTCCTGATCGGTTACCTTGTTATCTTATTTACCGTAGTTTGGATTATTGTTCGCAGTGTAAAAGGCATGAAGTCTTTAGATGCTCAACAAGCGCACCCAAATCCAACAGGCTGGATGTTCTCTTAAAACATCACGCTCAATTAAAATTAAAAACCGCGCTTTTAAGCGCGGTTTTTATTTGTCTCTTCGATAAATAGCCAATGGACCAGTCGCCTGTTCAGTCGGCATGATTTCCATTGTAGTCACATTCACATGTTCCGGCGTATTTGCTAGCCACAATATCGTGTTAGCAATATCATCCGCGGTTAATGCTTTCGTGTTTTGATAAACTCCATCTGCTCGCTGATCATCATCTTTAAACCTAACCATCGAAAACTCAGTTTCTGCATTGCCAGGTTCAATATTAGTTACCCGAATACCTGTACCTAATAAGTCAGCACGTAAAGCTAATGAAAACTGCCTAACAAACGCTTTACTAGCACAATACACATTACCACCAGGATAAGGCCAATTTCCTGCTATTGAGCCTATATTTATAATATACCCCAGTCCTCGTTGCTTCATCATGGGTAACGCCGTTCGGGTGCAGTACATTAATCCTTTGATGTTGGTATCAACCATTCGTTCCCAATCATCAATATTAGTCTCGTAAGCAGGCTCCATGCCTAATGCCAACCCCGCATTATTGACAAGCACATCTATTTCAGAAAATGCTTCTGGTAAATTCTCAAATGCATTAATGACAGCATCACGATCAGTAATATCAAAACAACAGCTATGCACTTTGTCTTTTCCACCAAGTTCACTTTGTAATGAATCTAGTCGTTGCTGTCTACGACCAGTAATAATGACTTTCCAGCCCTTATCTGAAAATAATCGGGCACAGGCCTCACCAAAACCAGAGCTTGCGCCCGTAATCATAATTGTTTTCATATTCTTTACTCGGGCCTTTGAGCTAAAATTTCTAACGCTGCAATACGATACGCTTCTGCTAATGTAGGGAAATTAAAGGTACTTTCAACAAAGATATCAACATCAGCATCACATAACATCGCCATGTGACCAATATGAACAACTTCAGTTGAACCTTCACCTACTAACATAACACCTAATATCTTCTTACCTTCAGCATCAGCTACAATTTTCAGCATACCTTCAATATTTCCTGAAATTTGTCCTCGTGCTACTTCAGCAAACTTAGCAGTACCCACCAAGACATTGCCGTGCTGCTCACGTGATTGCTTCTCAGTTAAACCTACAGATGATAATTCAGGGATAGAGTAAATACCTGCTGGAATAAGTTGACTCATTGAACCGATCTCTATTCCTAAAGCATTGCATGCCGCACGACGACCTTGTTCCATTGATGCAGATGCTAATGAAGGTGGACCAATCACATCCCCTGCTGCATAAATATTATCAACGTCAGTACACAAGTTCTCATCAACACTAATCAAACCACGTTCATTCAGGGCCAAACCTGCATTTTCAAGGTCTAAGCCTTTCACATTTGCTAATCTACCCGCTGCACAGAGTAGCTTTTGACTACGTACGACTGTTCCATCAGCACATTCAGTCACAACCTCACTAATGCCATCCCAATAAACTTTTTCCACATTCTGGCTGCCCATCCATGTACCCCCCATATTTTCAAAGGCATGCACAAATGTATCAGTCATATCACTATCTAAAAATCCTAAAGGTGTTGGGTAGCGATCGATCATCGTCACTTTAACACCCAATGCTTGAAAGATAGAGGCATATTCACTGGCAATAACACCACCACCTAATACCGTTAAGCTTGAAGGTAAGTACAACATTGACAGTATAGAGTCACTGTCAAACAGGTTCTCATGGTCAATCGGTATATTATCAGGGGTTCGAGGGTATGAGCCTGCCGCGATAATGACTGTCTGAACACTTACATCAGTCGTATCACCATTTACTTTAGTAATCTTCACAGTATGCTTATCAACAAAACTAGCACGACCATGAATTCGCTCAATATTATTGCGATCTATTTGTTTTCGCATATAGTCATCATGCGATTTTAACACTTCATCTAATCGATTGATGAGGGTGATCATCTCTGTATCTTCACCAAGTTCAAACTCAGCCAAAGCCGCATTTTGACGCATATGTTTCACTCGAAGCGCATTTTCACGTAATGTTTTTGATGGAATGGTACCGCGGTGGACGCAGGCTCCGCCAAACAAGCTATCACGTTCAATTATCGCAACTCGTTGGCCCGATTTTGCCGCTTGAATAGCTGATTTTTGGCCTGCTGGTCCACTCCCAATAACCAATACATCATAATCACACTGTTCATTACTCATGATGACAATCCTTCTAAACGTGCTTGCACTGCTTCCGTTTTCCCCAGTAAAACTTCTACCTCATCTTGGTATAAGTTTAATTTTTCCAATGCTGGTAACGTGAGTAATATTTCTTTATCTAAGCTTTCAGGTTTTAACATATGTGTAGCAAATCTGGCCCCAACAGTAATTTGAGCTGTTTGTTCACCTACAGGTAAGTCACTGTAATGATCAGTATAGGCACTGACAGCTTCAATCACTAAATTTGGCATTTTCCATGAATGAATGACTGCCTGACTAACTTGTTGGCAATATTTGTTTTCTAATTGCAGAATCTCACCTTTATCTAAACTGACATTTTGTTGTTTGGATAAGTCTAAGATCGTTTGTAGTACAGCTGGGCGGCCAATAGAATGTAATAAACCAGCAAGAAAGGCAACTTCAACATTGCTACGCCCTTGTCGAGCGACTTCTTTTGACCATAGTGATGTTGCTAATGCATGACGCCAAATACCTGCCACATAGTCTTCATAGCCTGGCGTATTAAACATCTTGGCACCAATCGCTGCGGTTAAGGCTATTTCACTAATAACAGCCATTCCAAGCCGTGCAATGGCTTGTTGCAATGAAACGAGGTTAGACATTGGCGTATAAGCAACAGAGTTTGCAATACGCATTACATGTCCAGCAAGAGATTGATCACTCTGAATTAAACTCGCCATTTCACTGGCATCAGAATCAGGATTTTGAGCTAAAAGTAATGCTTTATTTGCCACTTCAGGCAACATCGGTACTTCGATAGCCCCCATATGAATAAGCTGTCTTAAAGATTCATCTAATGACTCGACCTGACTTGACATGGATTACCCTTCTACTTTTATAACATAACTAATCGTGTATTCGTATCACCTAAAACAAAGGATTTATGCCCCTTCAGAAAATACGATTGTTCTACGCCCAGAGATAATAATTCTATGCTCTATATGTGCTTTAACGGCTTTGGCTAATACAAGTCGTTCTATATCTTTACCAATCATAACTAAGTCTTCTGGGCTATTGTCATGCATCACACGCTCAACACCCTGCTCAATAATTGGGCCTTCATCTAAATCAGCAGTTGCGTAGTGGGAGGTTGCCCCAATAATTTTAACGCCACGGTCATACGCTTGATGATAGGGTTTAGCACCTTGGAATGCCGGCAAGAAGCCGTGGTGAATATTAATAACACTGCCTGCATGCTGCTCAACAAATTCTTCAGACAATATTTGCATATAACGCGCCATCACCACCAAATCAATATTGTATTGTTCAAGTAATGCGTTAATTTGAGCTTCTTGCTGAGGCTTCGTTTCTTTTGTTATTGGCAAATGGTAAAAGGGTTTATTAAACTGTTTTGCCATCGACTCTAGATCATTATGATTACCAATAACCAAGGGGATATCACATTTCAACTCACCTTCTAACTCACGTGACAAAAGGTCATAAGGACAATGCGAGGCACGAGTTACTAATAAAGCAACGCGATAAGGTTGATCAGAATATTTTACAGACCACGTTAATGCCAATGACTTTGCAAACGCTGTGAATTGTAGTTCTAATGAGTCATGTTCTAAACTACCACTATCTTCCAACTTGATGCGCATAAAATACTGACTATCTTGTACATCAGTATATTGTTGGCAATGCAAAATATTGAAGTCACGTTCTGAAAAGAAACTGGTAATTCCTGCAACTAAGCCCTTTTTATCTTGGCATTGAATGAGAAAAACAATCGAGTTCATAGAGTCTAGTTCACCGTAAAATAGTTTGTATATTGCACTGTATCATTAATTTAATAGCTATAACCATTCAACTTATAAATATTAATATTCATTATATTTAGCAGATCGTCCTTTGACTTTTTCAATGGGATATTTTTGTGCATTTTTTTCTATCTTTGCTTCAACAGCTTTATCAATATCGATCCCCACATCATGGCAAAGATAGGTCAGATAGGCGACAACATCAGCCACTTCATCCTCTAAGGCTTCACGCTTATCAGAGTCTAATTTTAATGCGATTTCATCATCATTTTTCCATTGAAACCACTCTAACAATTCAGAAGCTTCAATTGATAATGAAATTGCCAACTCTTTTGGTGTATGAAACTGTTCCCAATCACGTTCTCGACGAAACTCAATTAAACGTTCTAAAAGTTCTACTTTAATCATAATCAAAAAACTCTATTATTTTAGCTAAAAAGTCATCCGGGGCTTCAGCATGCACCCAATGACCTGCTGATTCTATGGTAAATAGTTCTGAATTGGGAAATATTGATTCAATTAATGCTCTATCACTAGGTTTAATATACGTAGACCGCCCGCCACGTATAAAACAAGTCGCTATATTAATCACACTACCTTCACATACAGATTGAAGTAATTTAGAGTAATTATTAAACAAAGCCTGTAAATTTATTCGCCACATTAACTGTTCATTTTCAACGGCTAAGTTCATCAATAGAAATTGCCGAATAGCTTTATTGTTTATTGAAGTCTGCAATGCCTGATCAACTTGGCTTCGACTAGTGAATTGTGACAACTCTATAGCTAATAAACCTTTAAATATAGTACTGTGTTCATCATCATAACTGCGCGGTGCAATATCAACCACCACTAATTTGCGAAGTCGTTGTGGATAATGCTTACTAAACTCCATGGCCATTTTTCCACCTACAGAATGGCCTACAAGATCGACTTTATCTAATCCTAACTCATCCAATAGCTCAACTAAATCATCAGCCATAAGCTGATACGTTTGTTCGGCACTATGTGGTGAGCGTCCATGATTACGCAAGTCCACACTTATTACCTGAACTTTCGTCGCCAATTGTTTTGCCAATCCACGCCAATTATCTAACGAACCCAATAGGCCATGTAAGATAACAATGGGTTGGCCTGAACCAATAATTTGATGATGCAATTTCATTAAGTGAATGCTTTATTATGATGGATGTTTATAATGGTGTCATTTTATGACAATTGGAGATTTTTTGTGGAAGATGAAACTATTTTAGTCATGTTAGTGCAGCAATATGCAGGAAAACATGGCATTACCTTTAGCTCTAAACATTTGGATGACCCAGAAAAAAAAGCGCAACTTATTACTTTGATCCAAGAATCACTTGCGGGAAAGCGTGGCCCTGTAACAGATGATGATTTAGTTTAAACTTCGAGTAAGCTAAAACAAAAAAGCCACCCGTAAGGTGGCTTTTTTAATCATCGTCTAAGATTTTTTTAATCAGTTAGCTTTTCAAACACTAAACTAGCATTTGTACCACCAAAACCAAAACTATTAGACATGATAGTCTTCAAACCGGCATTATCTTTACGTTCACGAATGATTGGAACATCTGTTGCTTCAGGATCTAAGTTGTCAATATTTGCAGAAGCAGCAATAAAGTCATTTTCCATCATTAATAAGCAATAAATCGCTTCTTGTACACCGGCCGCCCCCAATGAGTGACCTGATAGGGATTTAGTCGAACCAACAACAGGGATATTGTCACCAAATGCTTTTTTAACTGCACCCAGTTCAGCTAAATCACCGACGGGTGTACTTGTACCATGAGCATTGATGTAATCAATAGGTGCATCAACTGTTGATGCTGCTAGTTGCATACAACGCACTGCACCTTCACCTGATGGTGCGACCATATCATAACCATCTGATGTCGCGGCATAGCCTGTTAACTCAGCGTAGATTTTTGCGCCACGGGCTTTAGCATGTTCATATTCTTCTAATACGATCACACCACCACCACCAGCGATAACAAAACCATCACGGTCAGCATCATATGCACGAGATGCTTTTTCAGGTGTATCATTATATTTAGTTGATAGCGCACCCATTGCATCAAATAATGAACTCATCGTCCAATGCTCTTCTTCAGCACCACCAGCAAATACAATATCTTGCTTGCCTAATTGAATTTGCTCCATAGCATTACCAATACAATGAGCACTGGTTGCACAGGCTGAAGACATTGAATAGTTCACACCTTTAATTTTGAAAGGCGTTGCTAAACACGCTGATGTTGTACTTCCCATCACTTGTGTTACGCGGTAAGGACCGACACGGCGTATACCTTTCTCACGCAGGATATCAGCAGCTTCTACTTGATTAGCTGATGATGCACCACCGGAACCCATTACAAGTCCAGTGCGTGGGTTTGAGACTTGCTCATCAGTTAAACCTGAATCATCGATCGCTTGTTTCATCGAAATATAGGCATAGGCAGCAGAGTCACCCATAAAACGTAATGTTTTACGATCGATATGTTCTTTAAAATCAATATCGACCGTACCTGCCAAATGGCTGCGAAAGCCCATATCAGCATATTCTTGTTTAAAGCGAATTCCTGATCGCCCAAGCCGTAATGACTCTGTAACTGTTTCAGCATCCAATCCCAAACATGACGTAATACCTAAACCTGTGACAACTACACGTTTCATGGCTGTTTCCTAAAAATCTGCTGTTGAAGTAAATAGACCTACTCGAAGGTCTTTTGCTGCATATATTTCACGACCATCAACAGAGACTGTTCCATCTGCGATAGCCAAGACTAATTTACGTGCAATCACACGTTTTAAGTCTAATTTATAAGTCACTTTTTTTGCTGTTGGTAGTACTTGACCAGAGAATTTTACTTCACCAGAACCTAAAGCACGACCTCGACCAGGATTACCATCCCAACCTAAGAAAAAACCAACTAATTGCCACATAGCATCCAAACCTAAACAACCAGGCATAACCGGATCACCAGGGAAATGACAATCGAAAAACCATAAATCTGGGGTAATATCTAATTCGGCAATAATTTCGCCTTTGCCGTATTTTCCACCTTCATTAGAGATATGCGTGATGCGATCCATCATTAACATATTAGGGGTAGGTAATTGAGCATTGCCAGGGCCAAACATTTCGCCGCGACCACATTGCAAAAGCTCTTCGTATGTAAATGATGATTGCTTACTCATAGGTTATTCTTAACAATGCCTCGTTGTTTGTAATGCTCCATAATATCATGCTCGGCTAGAAACAAGAAAAAATCATGAACTACTTCGCATATTTCTGACAAAAAAAAGCCATGAAACACAGGTTTCATGGCTTTTTAAATTATGACTTGGAAATTATTTTTTTGCTACAGTCGCTGTTGTTTCTGGTAATGCGACCTGAAGGTTTTCTAACAAGCTACCTGTACTATTCAGTACTCTGTACTGGGCGAATAGTTTATCGTATTCAGCATTAACTAGAGCCTGTCTTGCTACGAATACTTCATTCTCAGAATCTAGTAAATCAAGCAAAGTACGCTGACCTAGGCTAAATTGTTGTTGATAAGCATCACGAGAACTTTCACTTGAATCGACATGCAATTGAAAGAAGTTCATTTGGTTTTTAACTGTTTCGAGTGCGTTCCATGATAAACGTACACTCTGCTCAACTTGGCGATGCGTATTATTGCGAATTTCAGCTGCTTGATTAATCAAGTATGCAGTCTCTTCACGACGCGCCTTATCTTTACCACCGTTTAATAGGTTATAACGCAAACGGAACATCGCTGTTACATCATTATTATGCCCATCCAAACCATCAAGGTCATTATTAGCAGTTGCGCCTAATTCAAAGTCCACCCGAGGATAGAATACGGCCAGAGCAGTGTCATGTTGTGCATTAGCAGAATCAATATCAGCATTCGCTGACTTCAATGTAGGATGATTATCCAATGCAAGACTAACGGCTTCATCTAGTGTATTTGGGATTAAACTCTCAGGAGATTGAGGATCAGATAAACCTGCCGCTGCCTCACCAATAACACGCAAATAATTAGTTTCAGCATCACGAAGATTGCTTTGCTCTGCAATTTGATTAGCTCTTGCTAAAGCGACACGACCTTGGCTCTGATCCATATCTGCTTTGCGACCTACGCCACGTTCACTACGTAGTTTAATTTGGTCATGAGTACGTTCATGTGCTTCAAGATTTGTCGTTGTTAATTCAACTAAGCCTTGTCTACGCAGTACATTAAGGTAAGCATCAACAGCTTCAAGACCTGTATTTTCCGCGGCTCCAAACACACCAAAGGCACGTGAGTTTGTGCGTGCAGTTTGGCGAAGGACTTCATTTTTTGTCTGCATACCATCAAATAGCATTTGGCGAAGGTTAATACTTGCTTCGTCACGGTTCATATGAACATTTTTATGGTCACCACCCGCTCGAGTGGTGGTGTTATCACTAGACTCATACCCAGTACCCACTGCTAAGTCTATTGTAGGTAAATAGCCTGCACGTGCCTGAAGGATTTCTTTAGAAACCGCATTGCGTTCATTACTCGCAGCCAAAACATCGGGATTTGTTTTGATTGTAATATCTACCGCTTCTTGCAATGTCACTGACCATGCTGGCGCTGTTGCAAGTAGGTAAACAGAAAGCCCAATAACCGTATTTTTTAATTTCATATCAACATCCCTCAAGCTAATGAGATCATCCTTTTGAATCAATAATTATGTATTTCAAAGCACACTCTACCACAAGTTTTATAATAATTGCATTAAAAGAATACTATAAGCCTTTGTATTTAACGATAAATCATTCCCGTAAATCTCTAAATAATATCGCTAAAGATAAGCGATCTGTCAAATCCATTTTATGGAAAATAGCAGTTAGATGGGCTTTAACGGTACGTTCTGTGATTGCCATATTTTGTGCAATCATTTTGTTCGTTGCACCATGACTCACTAACTCAGCAACTTCTAATTCTTTTGGTGATAATGATGACACTGCTTGCCTTTGATTTTCACTGACTTCTGGCTGCTGACCAAGCTCATCTATTAAACCAGAAATAACATATCGCTCTATCCACACTTCACCGTGCAAGATACAGTGGATAGCTTCTTTAAGATTATTTATTGACGTCGTGCTATCAAAATAACCTCGGGCACCATGCTTTAATAAAGCGACTTGTTCTGCGCTCTCACAACTTGGACCAATAACTAAGACTCTTGCCTGTGGGCTGACAGCTTTCATTTTTGTGATAATGGAGGCGTGATCATCTTGTAAAACATTGTGATGACATAAGACCAAAACAACATCGTCATTATTAGAAGAGCTTATATAGTCATCTAACGAGCTGTTAGTAATAAAATAGCTAATCGAGAGCTCTGAATTAACAGCTTGTTGTAGATTCTGTTCAGGAATGATTACCTGAATTCTTGGTAAAGAAATTGTATTCACCGCTCTCTTAATGCCTCATTTTTTGCTTTAAGTATAGGTTTTAATAAATAATCTAACACTGTTTTCTTGCCTGTTAATATATCCACAGTTGTTGTCATCCCAGGAATAATATTCAACTTGCCTTTACTACTATCAATATAATTCTTTTCTGTTCGCAAGTATATTATATAAAAACTCTCATCTTTCTCATTTGTAATCGTGTCTGCACTAATTCGTTCTAATTTTGCTGGCAGGCCACCATAAATTGAAAAATCATAAGCAGTAAGTTTAATCATCGCTTCTTGCCCAGGTCTCAGAAAAGCAATGTCTGAAGGTCTGATTTTGGCTTCTATCAATAAATTATCTTCAATGGGAACAATTTCAACTAAATCCATCCCAGGCTGAATAATTCCACCCTCGGTATTAATTTTTAATTGTTTAATCGTTCCTTTCACAGGTGAGCGCACTTGTGTTCGTGTAACGCGATCTCCTAATGAAAATACGGTTTCCTTAGTTCTAGCTAACTCGGCATTCACTTCAGAAAATTGCGTAGCAGCACTTGTTTTAAATTGCACTTTTTGTTCATCAATCTTCTGTACGACTTCATTCAATGCAGATCTAACTCTAGGTATTGCTAGACGGTTTGCTTCCATATCACCAAATAAATCATTTACTGAACGCTGTAAGCGTAGAATTTCCACTTCAGAGAGCACCCCTGCTTCCATCAGAGGTTCAGACATTTTTAATTCTTTATCGCTTAATTCATAACTCTGTTTTAATTGAGTTTGGCGAGCATATCTTTCCACTAGCTCTTGTTGTTTCTGGGCTTTTTGTTGTGTTAGTACTCGAATTGTCGAATCTAACTCTAATTGACGAGAGCGATGTAATGCTTTTTCATTTTCAGCCAATCGTGGATTTATTTTAATAACTTCAGCTGGAACAACAAATTCGATACCTTCACTTTCAGCTTTTAGCCGAGAGCTTCGAGCGAGTAATTCATAATATTTCAGTTCAGTTTCTCTAAATGATGACGAAAACCGTGTGTCATCAATCTTTAGTAGTATCTCCCCCTTTTCAACGGTTTGACCTTCAGCAACAAGCACTTCAGCCAAAATACCACCTTCTAAGTTCTGTATAACTTGGATCTTACTAGAGGGCACAACTTTACCTTCACCACGAGTTACTTCATCCAATGACGTATTGTAAGCCCACCATGCAGCGGCAATAAAAAATGCCACAGTTAAAACAAGTAATGAATGACCAACTCGATGGGCTGACTCTAGAGTAGCAGCACTTACTTCTGACATAAATTCAGCATCATCAGGATGGGTACGTTTTAACCATGCCATGTTAGTTTTATCCTTTCGACACTTTGATGTGCCCATTTTTCAGTGCAGCCAATACTTGTTCACGCGGCCCATCAGCAAGCAAATTTCCTTGATCCATTACGATTATGCGATCGACTAAACTTAATAAAGACGCTTTATGAGTTACTAAAAGTAATGTTTTACCTGCCAATTCTGCGGCCAGTTTTTTCTTGAATAATTCTTCAGTACTATTATCCATTGCATTTGTTGGTTCATCTAAAACAAGAACAGGTGGTTCAAGTAATAGTGCTCTAGCCACTGCTACACTTTGACGCTGGCCTCCAGACAATCCTTCACCACGCTCTCCAACGGGTAAGTCAAAACCCGCAGGATGTCGATTTACAAACTCAGTCACACCTGCAACATCCGCAGCTCTGAGAATGGCCGCATCCTCTGCAAAAGGTGAGCCCATTGCAATATTATCTCGAAC